>Ga0315320_10000100_pt1 | contig 65766 bp, 87 predicted proteins | sample M140m21515metaG_FD_203458 | JGI IMG/M metagenome (GOLD analysis project Ga0315320, IMG submission 203458) | Ammonia-oxidizing marine archaeal communities from Monterey Bay, California, United States - M1 40m 21515 | ecosystem: Environmental > Aquatic > Marine > Coastal | place: USA: California... | reverse complement strand
CAAGGCGACGTAGACAACCCTGCTGACCTAGCTCCACACGTAGATTATCAAGACTTGCTAACTTGGGGTAGCGAAGCATATAGAACTGGTGGCGATGGTGGCTTAATTGTTTACGACCCAGTAGACTCTTCAATTACTACTAGAATTAGAAGAGGTCTAGGATCAGATTATAGAAACAAGATACCACTTCCAGAATTGGGAGCTGGGTCAAACTATATAATAAGAGTAGTTTTAGAAGTACCAGCTACTGTGACTGCAAGAAGAATGTTTGCTGATATAGCAGTAGAGTAAAAAATGATTCCAAAGTTTAAAGAAAGAATTTCATTTCATGGGTTGCTTTTAGATGCGGCAAAAAGGAGGATTTTAGATACTCCGCATGCTGCTGATATTAACGAAGACCATTTGCATCGCATTGCTGGCAACTTACTAAGGGGTCTGAAAGGATTCAAGCCAGGTATACCGGGAACTAGTTTACCGATATCTTCTTTCAAAGAAATATCTTTTTTAAAAGATTTTAAACTTTATCTTAATATCATAAACAGTCAAGTCGGAAGACTTGAAGAAGTAGTCAGATCGGACAGCAAGGAAGCTGTTGGCCTTTTGCAAGATATGCAAAGAGAAGTAGTAACAATCAATGCAGAAGTAGAGGAGAAGGAAATAGAGCTGTTAGGCAATTACTCCCAAGTAACTCTTAACAACTTTAGTCGTTCAACTGATGGTCAGCTAGAATTTACTGACAAAAGCTGGCTTATAGACTTTAAAACAGGCTTCTCTTTTATGGAGAAGTACTTGATGGATATCATTCCAAGCTCTGGGGCAGTGTTGCCAATAAAAGAGTATGTGAAACTGCCAATAGTGAACGCAGAGATAATAGACGAAAGGTGTGATACTGGAGACAGTGTTAAGCCTTTTATCTTATCAAATCCAAGAAATGTTTTTCTTAAAAATAAAATCTTTAAGTACGCTGTAGTAAGGCAAGAGTTTGATACTTCTAGCAGAAGGTATCGAGTTAAAACTTCTTTTGATGAATTTCCATACAGCTGTACTTCAACTATGACTATTCAAGTTGAATTAGGCAATCTTTTACAGGCTAATACTTTAAAGATAGAGCCAGTAGGAGATTCTACTGTTACGGTAAAATCTGTTAAGTATGTTAATGAATCTGGAGAAGAAGTACTTTTAAACTCTTCCTCTATTCAAACGCATACAGAAACAGTATTGATGTTTGAGCCAGTTGTTACAAAATATTTTATAATAGAGTTTCAACAATTAGCGCACTTGTCTAAAACTACAGTAAGAATTGGAGACAAAAGAGCTAAAAGTATTAACAAATTGCTTAACTCTTCAGGCTTTACTTTAAATCTACCTTATATCGAGAATAATATTTCTGGAAGAGTTTATGATTTTTCTTTAAGAGATATAGAAGTTGGACTTTCAGCTTATGAGAATAAAGGTATCTTTAGAGGTGAGCCTACTATTGTTTCTTCACCTGTAGGCATGGAGATACAAGCATCTTTAGAGTCCATTGTACCAGGTGTTGAATTCAGCACTTACATGAATCTTGCAGTTTTACCTGAAGGTGATGCTCTTAATGAAGTTTATGCTGGTGTGAGATTATTTGATAAGGAAGGTAATAGGAGGGTGGACACAATTTGTCCGCTTCTTGATAGTGGCTTAGTTCAACTTGAGTTTCTAGCGCCAGTATCAGAGATTTGTAAATATAAGCTTTTCCCAGATTTAGATTGGACTTCTCAAAAAATATGCATAACGAATATGCAACGCTATGATGTTTGTGAAGAAGACTTTGCTAATGCTGAAATTACAGAGTTGCTTACTATGTCTAGTGAAGAATTTGGCCCCGACATGGATGGCTTCACTTCAAGCGAAGCTGAAACAGTAATGTTTCAAAATGATTTCGAAGCTAAATATATTGACGTTGAAGACTCGGAACTTTTGTTAGAACAGCAGTTTGAAAAAAGATACTACATGGCTCATCCTGCAAGTGCACCAGAAAGGGTTTGGCAGAACGTAAGTTTAGAAGGAATAAGGATTGTAACAAACGAGCCAGTTGACATTGTATCTAAGCCTATAGATAAAGAAATTGTAAAGAGGTTTAATTCAAAAGGATTGATTACGCCAAATTCTGCAATGACAACTTTTGTTAAGTACAGTGTTTCAGACGAAGTGCTTAAAAGTTTCTTTACTGAAACTATATACAATACGATAAATCCTTTAACTAAAAGTTTAATAAAGGCAGACCCAATACTTTTCTTAGGTATTGGAGGAAAAGTAACTGGTAGTTCTACAGGTGGAGAAGTCGTTGTTGAAGGGAAAAGACTGTATTCTAACAATGTGGATTCTAGTAGAAGGTTATTTTCTATTAAAAGGGTAAACGATAATAGTCTGAACTCTTTGAACAAAGAGTACTTTGAATTTGAAATTACTCTTGCTGACAGTCTTAAAAGAAAAAGAAGCTCAGGCTTTTCAAAGAGATCCCGCGATGTTGTGAATCATTTGAAAAAAGTATCAGACTTAAGAAGAAGAATAGATGAAGATTTTTCACTGATTCCTTCTGACCCTGATGCGTTTAAAAGAGTTAAGATAGGTTTAGCAGAAGAAAGAAACGTTCTGCTTAGTGCAAAATTTGGTTACAAATGGGACAGTAAAAGAAAAAATACAATTTTTGTAGAAGATCCTGAAGGTCAGTATTGGCCCAGTCCCAAGCTTGCGAGAATGAATAAAAATCAAACTCGAGAAATGTCAAAAAGGCCTACGCTTGTTAATGTGAAGCAGTTTTCTGCTGACACTAGCTTCGATTTCAGTTCTATGAATCCAGCAGTTACTGGAACAGGATATGTGCCAGAAGACGTAGAGCGAATTGCAATGGCAATAGAAATGCCTTGCCCAGACTGGAATGCATACTACAAGATAACTACCGACTCACCTCATGGGCTGGTTATCGGTGATATAGCTACTTATTCTTTACCAGATAGTACTGACTATGATGGCTTATCATTAGTTGTGGTTCATGTAACTGATGAGTACAGCTACTGGATAGCAATAGATGATGATTCTATGGCATTAATAAATGCTTACGCCGAGCTTGGATCTGGCAATATATGCTTCTTCGGAAACCAGCAATTAACAGTTGATCTTTTAGAAGTGTATAAAAATAACAAGCTGCTTGAAATTGGTGAAGATTACGAGATATCTATGGATGACGGTTCAAGTTGGTACAACGAGTGGCCGACAGCTACTATATTGAATAGTCATTTTTATCGTAAAGCTGGCGCTGGAAGATTCTTTGTTAAGTTGCTGGACTATGACAGGTCGAACATTTACTGGACTAAGTATCTTGTTAAAAGAAATCAATATTTGAGTTCTTGTAAGCAAATCAACCTTAAAAACGGAAGAGTTGTCTTTGATGAAGAATTGAGGTTTACTACTGGAACCTTACAGCCAGTAGTGATAACTAGAACGAATAGTATGCACCCATACGTTACAAACATTTTAAGAGAATTCTATATTGCCGTTCAAACACGGAATATAGAAAATAATGCAACTGCAAATGTTACTAAAGATTTTATTAAAACTTATTTGTCGGGAGATAGTTTAAATGGCTCTTAATACCATATCAGACAGAAATCACCTTATGGACATAGAGGCGCTTGTTCCTGTACTTAATGATTTTTTGTTAAGCTGGAGGAATAGTAGAACTGTAGAAGATAAGCTGATCATAGAGTCAAGGACTGTTGAATTCTTTGAAAGAATTCTTGCTGATAATCTTTTCCTTCCGGGTGTTTCGTCTTTAGAAAGTCCGCATTTAGGTTCTTACGGAAAACAGAGAGTAGACGTAAAGCATAAAGCAAACATGCATCTGTCTAGAATAAATAAGCTGATTGAGCTTTATATATCGAATTATAACAACAAAGTAAAAACGCTTATGGAGCTTGCAGGAGCATTAAAGAGAGTTCGGCAAAAGAAAGCAGCCTTAGACTTGTGGGACAGAGAGAAAGCAAAGTGGGTTATAGCTGAGAAGTTTTTAAATTTAGATAATATTTCTGCAGATAACTCTGTATCTAGAATAATGAATGTAGACACTTCTCAAGGATTACTTACATTGCCTATTGAGTCTACGTCTAAGTTGTTAGTCAACAATGTTAGAATTGTTTCAGGTAATGGTTTTATTGGTAATTCAGATGAAGATGTAACTACCCACAATATTAGACCGCAATTCATATTTGACGGCAACCCTGATACTTGGTTTGAATACGAAAGATTAGATTCTGGGCCTTGTGAGCTTACAGTGTCTTTAGACTATTCAACTCCAGAGATTGTAAACTATCTGGCAATAAGAGCTGTTAATGTTGGTTCTCAAAGCAACTTTGAAATCGAAGATATACTTTTTACTATTTCAGGCTACCAGACAGTTTCTATAAAAGACTTAGTCAGCCCTGCTGTTGGCAGCTCTGATTTCTATGTAAAAACAATTGGTACTGATATTTACTGGAGCATGAGCTTCCTGCCAGTGACATGTTCAAATATAGTCTTAAAGCTTAAGCAAAAGAATTATTATAGGATTCAAACTTCCTCTAATGATGGGAGGGCCGTTTCTAGAAAAAGATATGGAATAGCAATCAAGTCTATTTCTGCTGCAAGGCATAAGTATGCTCCTTCAGGAGGCATAAGCTCTAAGGCTTTCGATCTTCCAGAAGGACTTTATGCTGCAGAGTCTTCAAGTAGAATATTTCCCAATATAAATAATCTCTATAGCGCTAAGCTAGACCTATCTGTAGACAACGGAGAAAGTTGGAATTTGGATATTTTTGGTTTTGAAAATAGTGAAACTTCAAATACTGTAACTATGGACGGACTTGGAACTCAAGGTTTTTGGAGACTTTTATTGCAAAGGGATAACGAAGCTTTTAAAAATATTGCTTCTTATACTGATCAAGAAATACCAACTACTTTAAAGGTTGCTTCAAGCTTGGTTTCACCTGCAATCTCTCCAGCTAGAATAGCCCTAGAAGACAAGCCCTATAATAAAAAAGTTGGTGCTTATCAACCCAGGATACTTCGCTGTAGCGATGATGATAGAGAGAAAATTCAAATATTTATTTCGCCAACTGGCACGGAGCCTGGAGAAGGCTTTGTAGTTCCACTTCCTATAGAGTTAGATGAAGAAGGATACAATATAGATCCAGACAATCTTGTAGTTTATGGGGGGAACAGAGAGCTTTATTCACACGAAGATGGTGCTGGAACAACATATGATTACTTTGCAATTACTCAAGGAACAGGAACTACTGACAGAATCTGGGCTCTTGGTCCAAATTGGAAAAACATAGCAGTCCAAATGTTGAGGCCTGGTGTTCCAGTTTATTGGAGAATGCCAGCAGAGCAAGTACAGATAGAGCAAAGGAGTGATGGTTATTACGTTCCTCTTAAAAATAAGTTTGATCCAGATAAAAAACGAATCAATATAAAAGGATTATCTCCATATTCTGCGACAACTTCTGAAACTCTCAGTCCATCTAAATATAGATTCAGTTTAAAATATGGAAAGATTGTAGAAGACTCTTTCAAGATAGGCTCTGACACTTCTTTAGTTTTTACTGAACTATCTACAAGAGCAGAAGTGTTGGCAGCGAGATCTGCTGGAGGAGGAGCTCCTGATACTATACAGTACTATTTGGATGCAACAAATGGAAAGTTATATTTCGATAGAAAAATTGGAGAAGTTCACGGAGGCCCCGCTCTTGTTAAGGTTGTTTACGATCACGTTGAGCCAAAAATTTTAAAAGACGAAGATTATAAAATTTGGGTTGAAGATGGTATTGATTTGAAAGGTCTGGTTATATCTCCAGACAAATTAGAATGTAAAGATTGCGAATTTAAAATAACCTCTACCCCAGTCTATCATGACATAATAGATATTAATACTGGATCAAAAAGAGAAATGGTTCCGCTATTTACTAGCGGAAAGGCAATCGATTTGCCTTATGATTATATTGTCAAATATTCAATTTCAGTAGATGCGACTCTTTTTGGAAGAAGCTCAGATTTTCCAGCACCAACAGAAATGGAATACGCTGATGGAATAACAGAGTTTCTTGGTCTAATAAATATGGACCAGGAAGCAACTGTTGAGATGAATGCAGACGGTCTTGGAATAGTTCAGTTTAAACTAGCTGCAGGATCTGCTTGGTATAAACCTCTAGGCATAGAATTTCTAGATGCAGACGTATTCAAAGTTGAAGAAGGAAATGTAGACTGGATTAGCGATGTAGGCGACTACTACGTTGCTGATGATGGAGTGGTCAGTGTCAAGGTTGGATCTTCAGCTGAAGACGTTCTGATTGGCGGAATTAAGTATATGTATAGTTATGTAGACCCAACACATGACAGTGCGAATCTTTTTAGCGTAGATTATGAATTGGGAATCCTTTACGGGTCTGAAGATATTCGCAGAGGAACTATCACTATTGGCGACTATGAATATGATTCACCTGTGGTCAGGTTTAAGGTTGCAAGATATAAGGCTGAGTATGATATAGTAAGGGATATAGACTCTTATTCTTACGATTCTGGCAGTAATATTGTGGCAATCAATACAGAAAATATTTTAAAAAGAATAAATAAAAGAGTAAAAGTATTCTATGCAATACCAGACGACTTTATTCCACTTAGAGATATGAAAGATTTTTTCTCTCCATTAATATCAAACATCTCTTTTAGGTTCCAATAATGGCTCATCACACTAAAGAAGCATACGAAAACATGCTTAGAAAGCGGATAGTTGAAGACTATGTAAAAGAGCATAGGCGCTCTCCTAGCAAGGCGGCTCTTTTTGAACTTGAAAGAGAGTATAAGAAAAAGTATCCAAACTTAGATGTTGTGGGTTTTTCTGGAATGGATTTGAAAACTCCTTTTTTCAACAATCCTTCATCTAGCTCAGTTGAGAATAAAAATAGAAGAGCTATGAAACAAGATCTTCTTGTTGCTGAAGAAAGAATCAGTGATCTCATAGAGCTTATGAATTCATCTTTTACAGGCTATATGGTTACTGCTAATAGGTGCCACAAGCTTGTAAAATCAGTAGAGAGAAGATTAAACAATCTTATCTTATTGAATGGTAAGTCAGATGTGTTTTTATATGGAGTAGAAGAGTCATTCGATACGAATGAGCATGTAGATCTTGAAAACACAACTGCTTCTGTAGAGCCTGGTTACGTAACTTTAGGTAGGGATGGTGCCGCCTTGAATACGCTAGATGCTACTCGATTACATTTCTATGTAAACGCAGAGAGGGGGCATATTAGCGCAAGGCCAAGTAGTAATATCAATTGCATCAAAGAAGAAGATGGAAACATCTGGGACTATTACGTTTATACAAATTATAAATCGGGTAGAGTTAGTTTAGTTCTTGAAATAGATTTTGATAATGAAGACGGAATTTATGTTGGAGAAGTTAGGCTCACTGGTTCTGGCGTAGATGTAAATGGAATGTCTTCTTGGAACGTTCTATACTCTTTAGATGGAAGCACCTATAACTCTTTGGATGCTGAAAGAGTTTTTAGAAAAGGTATGAATTCAATCTCTGTAGGTTTAGAGTCAGTGAAAAAAGTGCAGATAATTCTAACAAAAGATGCTGCAGATGATATTTCTCCTTCTGGTGGTAAAAATGCTTATATCTTTAGTTTAGATTCAGTAGAGATAACATCAGATAAGTTTAATCGACAATCAGATTCTGTTCTTTATGCTGGCCCTTATGAAGTTACCGATGAATTCAATCAGCCAGTTAACTTTTCTTTAGCTACTTTAAGCAAGGGGACTTGCTGCATTTATCCAGGATCAACAAGTGTCTCTTTCTTTTTGAGTAAGGATAATGTGAATTGGTTGCCAGCATCGTACAATGGAGACTCTTATTCAGTTGTACAGTTTAATAGTACTAATCCAGCTCAAAGTATTAATCTGATTGATGAAACAAAAAGCCAGTCGTCAATCATACTGAATCCGACTGGAATTGTAGACTTAGAATACTCTAAAGAAGGGTTGCTTAATCTTTTTATATCTGATGAATGGTCTGACAAGTTTGTTTTAAGAAATACATACGTTGAAAGGAACTTGCCTCAAGGATCTGGAGTTGAATTGTATGGAGCTCCAAGCGGCTGGTTTTACGATAACGGAAGCCAACGATACAACACTGTTATAGATATTCAGAGTATTGAAGGAAGACTCATAGATCTAGGAACGAATTCTGCTTATATTGATGGAAGACTTGTGAGCGGTCAAGTAAACTTGCCAAAAGGTTACCACAAGTTTTCTACTCCTGAATCTAATTGGTACAATATTCCATCAGGGATTGACAATGCAGACGATTTGAGAGAAAAAGATCCGTTGTATCCTTACAACCATAAGCTTATAGTAGAAGGCTACCCTTATGGGTCAGACTTTTCAGGTGAAAAAGTCTACAATGGCGTAGAAAGAAACTTTGGATCCCTATTAGAATATGTGACTCCAGAAAAATTCAACAATTCAGAGTTTGATAATAATCTAAACATCTATACTATAGAAGATTATTATGGTAATCTCTACTTCAAGATTAAGATAGATCCAAGTGATTCATCTTGGCAGTATGAACAAATTCATGTTAAATATATGCTTCGATTAGATGAGGTAAATACTCTTTATGTTAAAGCTATTTTAAAGAGTAACGATAGTACACTTTCTCCTCACATACTAAGCTTTCAAGCAAGGGTGGTATAATGGCTTTATCAAAAAGCGAATACTTTAAGAATCTTTTCAGTACTATTACTCAAAGTACTGGCGCAATTGTAAACGCGCAATCTCCAGAGGAGATGCGTGCTTTTGTAAGAGCTGCAAAAATTGATGCAGCAATTAATGTTAGGAACTGGAACAAGTTTATTCATCCAATGATGAAGACTCTAAGGTCTGCTCCAGAGCATGAGCAAGATGTCTTAGAGCATGGAATCCATGGTGGAACAGTTACTACTGACCTATATGCTACAGAAGATAGCATGGAGTGTTTGTGGGATTTCACTAGAGGCCAGCCTCAATCTATTCTTGGTTCAATTCTTTGCTTAAGCGCAAGGATTGCAAATCTTGCTAGTGAGACAGTTGTAGAAGAGTACGACGATAGCGACCTTAGATCTTTAATTAAGTGTATCGAGTTAAACCTCGAGCAAGCTAGAAAAGATCTTTTTGCAGATTGCTACATATGGGATTGCGATGGAAATCCAAACCTGCCTTATTCTTTAGGTAGGCATATTTATGAGATGTTTAATCAAGTAATTATTGGTGCACCCGCTATAGGTCTCGAAGGATGTTTTGATGATGACTATCCAACGCTTTCTATTGAGAATAGAGTATCAACTTTAATTTATGACGACTTTATTCCTTCAGAATTTGTAGAGTACTGCGTTGAAGGTCGAAGCATATTCGACGCTCTACAAGCAACGCAAACTTACTTAGGGATGGATGATTGCTTTGATGAACTTCCAGATTACTCCTTAAAGACTCCGCTTCCACCAAGTGTCGGAAACAACGTTCTTGGTGATGGCGATCCTATTACTTCGGGAATGAAAGCATTAGATTTGCATATGCTTTTCTGGAGCAAAATCAATGCTGTTGCAGCAGGTGGGCTCATAACAGGTGACGCAGCGGTGCAAGCAGATGGAACTGGTTTAAAGCTTGATCTTGTTGCTGGTGCTGGAATACATTTAGATTTTGGAGATGCTCCTCCCGGAGGGCCTGGAAATGATGTAATTACTATTGGTTTAGACCTTAATAGTCTCCCAGGAGAATGCTGTCCTCTTCAAGATAGTTATGACGCAGGAGCAGCTTCAACAGCTGGAATGATTCACCTTGATGGTGGCTATCCAGAAGGAGGGACACTTTCAATAAGGAATTCTCTTAGTACTGCTTTAACAACTGATTTGTTTGAAGTCTTGTCTTGGGAATACCCTGCAGCGGGTGGTGGCATAGGAGGGTTGCTTAAAAGCCCAATTTTTCAGTCAGGAAGACATCCACTTTACCTGTCTGGTTTAGGTACTCCTGCAGGAGAACTTCAGTCTACTGGTGTTCCAGCAGGTCCAAGCTCATTTCAATCATATAGAAATGACGGGTGGAAGCATCCGTTGTATTTGCATCCTGTATCGGGAGACCTAGTTCCTGACACTAGTGGTCCTGGGCACTTTAATGCGGCTGATCCAGGCTTCACTTATAGTGAGCCTGAAGGGGCTATCTTTGTTGGTTCTGGTAATGGTCCAATCCCAGATAGAGATGGTCAGCCAATTCGTTTTGGTGGGCTTTACTATAGAGAGCCTAGTGGCGGGGACATATGGAATCTACTTTGCTGTGGAGCTGGTGGAGGAGGCGCCCCACTTAACTTGGGGCAGACTTATAATGTCGATAGCAGTGGAAATGCTTTACCAGACGGTGGACGCATAAATCTCGAAATGAATGCAGATTTTCCTGCTGGTATCCATATATACGACAACGTTTCCGAAGTGCATAATTCTGGGCCATGGCTTACTGGCTTGTATGGCAATCCTCTTCTTGCAGTTGGAATGAGTTCACAAGCCAATGATGCTGATGTCCACTTTTCAATAAGCAAAAATGCTCAGATACCCGAGATGAGTGTAAACAATCATCTCTCTCCAGTAAACTTTAGCATTAGAGATAGTGATCCATTAACGCCAGCGCATCAAGGATCGCTGTATTGCAAAATAGATCCAACTACTACACATCCACATATTCATTGGAGAGATCCAAACAATGGTTCAATTTATGATCTTACTGCTACAGGTGGTGGAGGTGGAGGCGCCCTTGAGGCTTGGAGAACAATAGGTATTGCTACAGATGGTTCAGCTGTAGGAGCTAGTGTAAGCGGGGCAACAATGAGCGGGCTCGTTCCACAAGATATGGTTTCAAATCTTGTAGCTGTTGCGGGCGATTATATCAATATTGATGCAGTGGAACAGGGTGTTGGTTTATCTGACTTTTTAACTTGGTCGGTAAATCCTATGCCTACTACATTCTTGTCAGATGTAAGTTCAGTTCCTGCTGCTATGGATGGAGAATTCCTTGTCTGGGATGTTGGGACGGGAGAATACCATCCAGGCAACATGCTTTCTGTTGGTACTGGAGCAAACGTTTATGCTGGGTATGGACCAGCCGCCAAAGATCATCTTTTTAGAAGCTTGCTGTCTGTAGGTTCTCATACGTCTGCTTTGAATATTAATCAATCACCAACAGAAATTGCTTTTGAATTAGTACCAGATCAAATTGATGTTGGAGATTTAGGAGACGTATCTTCTTCTCCAGCGAATAACGGAGATCTTCTTCGTTGGAATTCTGGTTCTTCTGAATGGGTTCCGACGCCTTTGACTTTGCCTCCTACGCCTCTTGGCAATGTTGATCAATGGCTCTCTGCTGTAGAGTGGGATCAGAGAGCAGAAAGCGTTAATGGTGATTTGAATGGGCCGAATCACGGAGCAAGTCATGATGGCTTACACTTTGAGAATAATGTCCATAGAGGAAAAATATACGTACCAGTTGCTAGCGGAGGCACTAGTGACGAGTGGATGGCTTACAACTCTGTACCATTCGTTTTTAATAATGCTTTAGTTTGGGATGATCAGCTTACTTATGCAAGCACACATCTTCCGAGAGTTCCCGATGGAGGGGGAGGCTGGATTTATCCAACTAAAGTAACAGCGACAGGAATATTCTTGTCTTCTCCTAGGCAAGGTTCTTACCAGCCAGGGGATAGAGTTACTTACAGATTGAGTCTTTCTGATAACGGAACTCCTGGTCAAGTAGCACCATGGCTAGATGGGCAAAGCTTAGCTTCTCCTAACATTAGCTTTCCAGGAGGACTTGGTGTGAATGGTACCTCTGAGGTAACAAGTACTGACATTCTCTCAGATTACCAAGTAACGGTGATTGAGTTTGAAGATATAGTTCTTAGTAATCCTGGAAATGGATTACTATCATTTAGAATTACACCAGTGGCTGGGCAAGGCTATTTTAATCAAGATGATGTAAGACATCATTTCCTTGGCTTAAGGCTTGACTATAGCTAAGTTCAAGGAAGCTAAATGTTTCGAAAAAAAAGAAAAAGTAAGAAAGCTCTTTTAAGAAAAACTCTAGTTTTAAAACGAAGAGATATTAAAGTTGTAGATCATCCTGAAGGTAGTGGGCGTTATGCGAGCCGAAATAACTTTTTGAGGGTAAGTAACACTGAAGGTACGCTTTGCATTATTCGTTCTGTTGGTGGGATCGGAGACGTTTTGATGATGACTCCGGGGATAAGAGCAGTTAAAGCAAAATACCCAAAGCTCAAGATAACTGTAGCTGTTGATAGGCACAGAGTTTGGGATGATAGCTATTATAATCTTATTTCAAATGCTCCTTTCATACACCAAGTGATTGATGCTAGGTATGTAAGTAGAAAGAAATTTGACAAGATTATAGATATTTCTGCTGTCTGTATACCGTATGAGAAAAAAGAAATTCCAAGCAGGAATAGAATCGATTTATTTGCAAGGCATTTGGGTATCAACCATATGCCTGACAAAGTGCCCTTTCTTAAGATTGAAGAGAGTGAGAAATCTATTGCAAAGAAAATTATAGAAGATAGTAAGCTATCTAAAAAGTCAAAAGTTATAGCTTTTGCTCCCTCTTCTAATGAAGATAAACGGTCTTGGGATAAAAAAAGTTGTAACTCTTTTATAAAGAAGCTTCTTGCTAAGAATCAAGATTTATTGATAGTTTTATTTGACATGCACGATTGCATTGATGCTTCATTAAAAGAAAGAAAAAATGTTTTACATTGCAAAAAGACAACTGTCAGAGAGATGGCTGCGCTGATACAGCAAGCTGATTTATTTGTAGGCCCAGATTCTGGCCCTATGCATATTTCAGGTGCACTTAAAAAAGAATCAATAGTTCTTTTTGGCTCCATACCTCCTGATGCTAGAATCAATCATTACGAAACTCACAAAGGGTTTAGAGCTGAACATCTAAACTGTTTGGGGTGTTGGTATTCTAAATGCCCATACAGTGTTCGATGTATGAAAGAAATTGATGTTGACCTTGTAGTTGAAGAAGCACTAAATAAAGTTGCTCATAGCGACACTTCTAATATATGATTATATAGTATAATGAGGATACTATGAGAATTTGTTTTGATCTTGACAACACCCTTTGTTCTGGGAAACCTTATGAAGAGGCAGTTCCACTAAGAGGCGCAAAAGAATTATTAATAAGATTGAAAGAAAAAGGTTATGTAATTATAATACATACTGCCAGGGGCATGGGTACCAACTCTTCTAATGTCGGTGCTACTATTGCTTCTATTGGTAAACTAACTTTAAACCAGCTGGAGTCTTGGGATTTTATTTACGATGAGATTTATTTTGGCAAGCCTAATGCTGAAGTCTATATAGACGACAAAGCTTTCCATGCTTCAGATTTAGATATTCTTGAAGGCTATTTAGATAAGATGCAAAAAAGTACTTCGAAAGTTAATAACTTTTGTAACAAGATTGAAGGCATGATGTCTAAAATAGAAGACTGTACAAAGGATTGATTATCATGTCTGATGAAGCACTTAACACGGAATTGTCAACTTTAAAATCAGAGTTAAGCTTAATGACTTATAGACTAGGTACGATAGAGACTAAGTTAGATGAATCTCTTGATCAGCTGTCAAAGAAGATAGATATACTTCTGGACAGATACACTGAAACAAAAGAAAAGCAAGCGCTTGTTTCTCAAGCGCTCGTGCAGTCTAATGAAAAGATAAAAGCTCTTGAAGATAAGATCACTACATTAGAAAAAGATGTAGTGAGTGTAAGAATTACAATGGCTGAAAAGCTTGTTTATGGTGGCTTAGGCGGTGGCCTTGTTGCTGGTTTAGCACAGCTAGTAGAACTAGCTTTTAATTGAGGTGAATAATGGCTTGGTCATTTACAGAACAAAAGTATATAAATCTTATGAGCAGAATAACTGCTATCGAAACAACCATTAACGACGCTCTAGTAGCTATGGGGAGGCTTGCTAGTGTCAACCAGGTACACGAGCTACTAGTTGTAGTACAAACCGAGCTAGAGGCTGTCAGCACCGTTGTAGAGGGTCTTGAAGAAAGAATCCAGTCTATCGAAGAAGAGCCCTTGAGTTAAGATGATAAGACCTTTCATATGTACATGCGATAAAAGAATGAAAACCTTCAAAAGGTTTGTCAAGTCTTACAATAAGTATGCAAAGGGTTCTTTAGCTCGACCAATCGTTTACTACGATGGTGATAACAAAGAATATCATAAACTTATAGATTCTATGAATCCTATTGAGAAGATAAAGCAAGGAGTTTTTCCATCCAAACAGTTTGGCGCTTATTCTAATACAATAGACTATAAGGCTATTTGGGAGTTTCCAAAAATAATTGCTCAAAGTGCTATTTATAAAAAAGAGACTGTTTTATTTTTAGAAGATGATATTGAATTTTCCAGTAGATTTGAATACGCTGTAAATGAGGTTGAAAAACAATTTCGAAACTATCCTGTAGTAGATATAGTTACTTTTTATGGTAGTGGCCAATGCTATTGGCCATCAAAAAATAATAAAGCAAAGCATCCAATCTACAAGTTTGATGGAAAAGGTTATTACGGCAACTTAGCCGTTGCTTTCTCTCCAAAAACTATGAACTGGTGGTACAATCATAGGCATGATGTTTGGAATAACAACTATGCTGGATGGGATATAAAGCTTGGAAATGTTTTTGAACAAAATGGATTTAATTTTTATTGCACAAATAAGCATTATGTACAACACCAAGTCGGTTACTCTGTGATTGCTAAAAGTCACAAAAGGCAACAATCAGATAATTTTGTGAGATAATTATGCATATCTTTGTTGCTTCCTCTGGAAGATGTGGTACAGGTTTCTTAGCTTCTTGTTTCAAGAATTATACTTACATTTCTGCAAACCACGAAGAAAGACCAATAGTCGCTGGAAAACTTTTGATAGAAGCTAATAGAAATGGGACGGCTTCTAAAGCTTTGTCTACCAAAGCATTGGAGATAAAAAAGAATCCTTTCTATATTGATACAGCTCACCAATTTATGAGGGGCTTCTACAAGTATGCATTAGAAGAGATGCCAAATCTTAAAGTAATAAAACTTGTAAGAAATCCAATAGAGGTGGCGGTCTCAAAATTGAATAGGAAAGAAATTCCAGGAAACAGTCCCTGGGTAAGACCACCTTTCGATGAAGACACTCTCTTGAGAGTGACAAGTGAAGAGTGGAGCTCAATGAGCAATTTAGAAAAAATATTTTTAGACTGGTTTGAACATGAACATAGATTTTGGGTAAATAAAGATCTGTTTGATCATGTCTCTTATATTACTTTTGAAGAGTTGACAAAAAGTCCGAAGGTGACTGTAGAAAGAGTTTTTAACGAATTAGGAATTAAAACTAGATCTTTTAATAATCGACCTTTATATAAAAATAAGAATACTAAAAAGACTATATATTCTCAAAAAGAAATTGATTCTTTCAAAGAAGTGGAATTCTCTCTTAGAGAAAAGTATAATATAGGCTGGATTGACAACGATTATTATAAGGAGGTTTTAAATTATGGGAAAGTATAAGGAGGGTTTATACAAGAAAGAAGAAGCTTTGTTAAAGCATTATGACAGTAATCCAGATTATGGGTCAGTAGATGTTGAGAAGTTCTTTGCTCGGTTTCCAGAGATTGATTTTGATAAAAGAAAAGTACTCGATCTGGGTTGTGGGGACGGAAGGTTTTCGACCTACTTAAAAGAAGATTTGGGCGCTAGACCTTTTGGAGTAGATTTCTCAAAAGAAAGAATAAAAAAAGCTAGAGCTAATACGAGAGACATAAATTACTTCTGTATGAATTGTTACGAGTATATCGAATCATACGATACAAAGAAATGGGGAAAGTTTGACTATGTGTTGATGACAGAAGTCATAGAGCACTTGCAAAATCCTCAAAGACTGTCAAAGGGTTTAGCAAAAATATCTAATTGTATAATTGGTACCGTTCCATTAAATTTTCCCTATGTCGCTCATTTGCAAGTTTATAAAAATGAAGAAGAGTTCAAAAGCCAGTTTAAAGAATGGGACTTGAACACCAAGGTGATAGGAAAGAACATTTATTTTTTAGGCAGATTAAAGTCTAAATGAAAGACTTAGTTATTGTAGTTCCAGTTTATAATAGGAAAAGAACGGTAGAAATATCGCTATCAAACCTTAGCAAGTATAAACAAAATAGCACTTTGTGGGTTTACGATGATTGCTCTACTGAATTTGGTCCTGAATTTTTAGCCGGTTATGCTGATAAGCTAGTCATGGGACATAAAAACTTAGGTGTTCATGGTATACGCTGGAAGCAATTACATGATTTTATTGAGTCTGACTTTAAATACATTTATCTTACAGATTCAGATTCTTTTCACGATCCAAACTTTCTAAACGTTTTAAAAGGATTGCCAAAAGGTAATCCAATTTCACTTTACACAAGTGATTGCAATGCTTTCATTTCGAAGAAAGAGACTTTTAAGAGAAAGTGGAGCGGAGGGATCTCTCATTTTTACACTAGAGAGATGATTGAAGATATCTTAGAGCGTGCAAAAAACATCGATAAGAAAGATGGTTGGGACTATAAATTCCCACAGCTCTTAAAAAAGGAGTTCCTAGTAACAAGAACTAGCTACTTAGACCACCTAGGAGCTTATGGAATTCATAGTGGCGATAGCTGGGATCATGACAGAGCTAAGAACCCAACAGAATTCTTAAGAACAAGAAGAGCTCCATACATAGATTATGTAGAAGGTAAAGCTAGCTCTTATATTCTCTAGAGCGTTATTGCGTAAACTTTAATACCTGCTTCTTGGACTTTCTGCTCTATCATTCTTGCTTCATAAGGATGCAATGGCACGTTAGATTGAAAATCAGAGATTATTAATAGGGTTTCTCCTGGTCTCATTCGGTCGATGACCCAAAAATATGAGTACCAGATCTCTGTTCCATTTTGAGGTGAAACAGAGTTTAGAGTTTGGCCGTTTCTGCAGCCAGTCATCATAGATACATATACTCGACTGTTGCGACTAAATGAAGTAGATATGACATCTGTCCAATGTTGAAAATGTCTATTACCCATAGAGGCTGAACCATCTACCAAGTATACGTCTGCAGGTATTGATTGAAGACTAACTTGAATATCAGTAACTGTTCCTGCAATTAAGTCGACTCTTCTTGCTTCTGGCAAGTGCCCTTCTACTTTTTCTCCAGCAACTTCTACTCTGGCAGATCTACCTCTAGTTTCCGATCTTATAAAACTCCTGGCATTGTTGCATCTTCTAGATGCTAAACCCAGATTGTAAGAGTGCGTTCCACATCCATCCGTATAGCCAATGAGACTGATTTGAGATGAGGGGTTCTGCTGCAGAAAGTCTTTGATAGTTTCCTTATCCTCATCGTCTAATGCGTGCTCGTCTTCTGCAAACATTATTGATGAAGAGTTGTATCCTGTAGTGGATATAGTTCTAGTTCCACTTGCGCGTTGAGGAATAACTCTGCACGTACAGTCTCTAACTGTACATCTTTCGATTGGCGTGCTTGCTCTAGCACTTTTCCCAGTATGCCCACTTAATCCTAAGATAGGAATTATTAGCATGGCAAAAAGAATTCTTGCCTTATTTTTCCATAAAATCATATTGTCACCTTCACAGATTATAACTAATCGGAAGTTTTATTTGCAATCTTATGGCTTTGCAGTTTAGAGATACTATGTTTTTTTAAAGTAGGCTGTACTTCTGTATTGCCTAGGTGTTAAGATTTTTATGTACTTAGCCTTAGGAGATTGTAATGAGGTATTTATTTTTTTGTTTGCTAATCTTCATGGGAGGATGCAGCGATTATAGTATAACTGCTCGCTATCCTAATACTGAGACCGTATACGTCGAGGTTCCAGGAGAAACAGTTTATGTAGAGATACCGTCTGAAGAGTACGGAGAAATATGGGTAGACAATTTTATCCAACCTCGAAGTGTTGACGGAGTTGACATTCTATGGGTTATAGATACTTCAGGCTCTATGAATCGTTATTCAGATGAGCTGATTGCAGGCATTGAAGCGATGATGAACGCTCTGCCTCCAACTGGCTGGCGATTAGCTATGACCTCTAATGATCCTTCCAAAGCATTACAGGAAGCTCAGTTTCCATTGGTTCCTGGGGATACGGTTGAAGATGCTGTAGCGATGTATGAAGCGATGTTAAGAGGAGGCATGGAAGAAGGGTTTGATGCTACATACGAATACGTTGTAAACAATTCGTATGCTCAAACTTGGATGAGAGATGATGCTGCCTTATTAGTTGTTTTTGTTTCCGACGAGGAAGAGCAAAGCAACCAGTACATGCTTCAGGTTCCAGACTTTACAAACTGGTATGGTTCTTTGAGGGGCGGATCTACTTTTATATCTTCTATTATCAACGTTACACAAGCAGATTCAGTTTGCAGTCCACCTCCTTCAGCTCAAAACATAGGTGATAGATACATTGATGCTACTAATTACTTCGGTGGGATCATTGTAGATATTTGTTCACCAGATTGGTCAGCTGGAGTTGCTGATGCTTCGAACCAAGTCGAGCCTCATGAGTATTGGGACCTCACTTATCCAGTAGTTAATGGTGGCTCAATAGTTGTGTTTATTGATGGAGTTCCAAATTATGACTTCTATTATGATTCGACTGAAAATAGAGTTTACTTTACAGTAATTCCGCCAGCTTCAACTTTAGTAGAAATAGCTTACCATTATGAAAAAACTGTATCTAATGCAGATACAGGGGATACAGGACAATGAAAATTTTACATACAATATTTTTAGCACAGCTTACAGCCTGTAGTCCGATTCTAGATTCTTCAGATTCTGCAAGCATTGAAGACTTGGTTTACGAACCAGGTTTCATTGAAACAGAAGACTGTGGTTTTGCAGATGGAGAGAAGGCGTGCGATTTTATTTTGCTTGATAGCGAAGATGAAATGTGGAGGCTTTCTGATTACAAAGGAGAGGTTTTATTATTAGACCTTTCAGCGATGTGGTGTGGGCCATGTCAAGCTGCTGGTCAGACTACGCAGGAAACTCAAGATCATTATCAAGGTTCTGGTTTTCAATATGTTACTTTGCTTATTGCTGACTTAGCAAACGATTCTGTTGAAGCAGAAGACTTGAAAGTTTGGACAGAATCTTTCGGGATCACAAGTGCTCCAGTACTTGCTGGAGATAGGAGCCTTTTAGTTTCTGGTGGAAGTTTGAATGGCTTCCCTGTTGAAAGTTGGCCAACTTTTATACTTGTAGATAGAGAGGGGAAAGTGCTCACTACATTGCGTGGTTTTAATGAAGCTATGATAAGGCAAGCAATTGAACAAGCTATTTAATTTTTTAAAAAAATATAAAGAATTGTTTCTTATATTGTCGGGTCTTAATTTAGGGTTGTTAGCGTTCAGCCTTGCTCTTGGCTCACTAAATATGGCTTTAATAAATATTGGTTCTGCTGCTTTGATGCTTCTAGCCTATGATTTAAATTCAGATTAAAAATAAAAACCCGGTCAAAAAATGACCGGGCTTATACGTTTATTATATAAAGTAAAGAAACTATAGTGTGGAAAACACAAACAAAGAAGTAGATTGCAAAAGAAAGAAATACGGAAAGCCTGGCAAACAAGTTTCCTATATTTTGCCAGACAATCCATATACCGAGATTGACTAGTGTGAGCTTGGTGGCGATGAACAGTAATACGTTTTGTTCAATCAGTAGACTCATCAAAGGATTAGCCTCTGTTGCAAGTCCTGATATTACCCATATCGAGGTAAATATAGCATCATAAAGATTTAATAAAACTAATGCTTTAATAAGAGTTTTGTATACTTTATATCTTTCTTCCATTTAGCATCGATATCACTAGTCTTTGAATATTAAGAAATCTTTAGTATCGTTGGTTGATTTAGTCGTAAGATCTTCAACATTTTTTAAACGGTTTTTTATTTCTTGTATTCTTTTATCTAAAGATTCTTTTGAAGCTTCTACTTGACGTAGTTCTTCTTTTAAAGAATTTATTATTTCTGAAGATCTACTCATCAGTAAAAGAGCTCAATAAGCTAGCAGGCTTCTTATTGCTCTTCGCTTTCTTAAGCTCTGCTGCAAGTTTTGCATTGTCTGCTGTCAAGACAGCAAGCTGCTTCTTTAAGTTAATGTTTTCAGCTGTTAGTTTAGCTACGTCTTGCTTTTGTTTACTTGCGGCTAAAGCTGCAAGCTTTTCATTTCTAATAGACATGTTAGTCTCCTTTTAAAATGTTGGTGGACGAAACGGTGAAAACTGTATGTACGGTTCCCATGTCTCGCTTTCTGGTGAAAAGTCACCTTTGTTTGTTAAAAGATATAGGCCATCTTTCTGTATTTCTACAGCGACAACATTTTCTCTAGTAATAATATCAGCAACTCTTTCTGCAAGCCATCGCTTACCTCTGGTTTCCCACTCGGTATGCTTTGATCTTGCGTTAAAGTCGATTACTTTCTCTCTATTTGTTTCGGTAACAGATAGATCTCTTGCAAAAGAGATTGTTGCTGAAGTGAAGTGTCTACAGTGTCTCAACCAGTTGTAGATTGCAGTTGGAAGCTCCTTGTCTGAAATGTCAGAAACAAGTGTCTTTCCTCCTGGAATCATTCTTTTAACAGTTTTGTTTGCTTGAGAGCCGACAATCTTCTTGACTAACGCTTGCTGATTACTCAAGCTGTTAGGACCTGAAAGCTGCTCTATGGCTTCGGCTTTAGTAATTGGCATAACTTTTTTTCCTCATTGTATAAAGTTCTTCTGTGTATTCTAGTTAACTCAGATCTTTGTCTAGAAGTATATCCTTCTGTTATTAAATGAAAAAGATAAGAGTTCCATTTATTAGATTTTATTCTATCTAGTATCCAAATGTCTACTTCGTTAGTATAAGTTTCTACTACTATTTCGTCAAATATATCTGCATAGAAGAGACAATCTCTAAATTTTAATCTATTTATTGCTCTTATGTGGTGGTGCAGAGCTCGTTTAAAATCTCTTGCAACAACGTACTCCACCATAACATCAGAAGCGACATCAGGTGTATATTTTATTTTTCTAATTCTTTCTAAGAATATTAATTGTAATTCTTCTTTTATTGAAGAAGATGACTTTGCCCACTTGATCCAGTTGTCTATTTTATATAATGCGATGTCGGGATTCTTAGATAGCATTCTACACAATGTTAGAAAATTTATATCTATATTGTGATCTACTCTCAAAAGAAAGACTTCCCAACGTTCAAAGACTGGCTCCATCATCTGAAGCAGTTTGGTTAGATCTGATTGCTTGTTTTTTGCACAAGCTTTCCAAACTGAAGCAAATGAATGGCTGTCTACATCAAGTGGTAGTGGTCTCCTGTTCGTTGGAAATGTCTTGTACATCTATTGTTCCTAGAAAAGAATTAAAGAATTCTAACCAATCATCAAGTCTCATTGTAACTAGTATTTCTTCTCTATCGTCCTTTGTAATAGCTACAGGTATCTTACCATTACTAGCTGAGTCAGCGATAGCCTGTTTAAGTGCCGCTTTGATATTGCAGCGTTTATGTCTTTTTGCTTCAACGTGTAGTATCGGTATGTCTACGTCTGAGACTTCTCCACCACCACCACGAGTTTGGCCTAAGCCGCGTTTTGCATCTTTAAGTGGAGTTTTTTCAGCAAAGATTTTTGCTAAATCTCTTTCGAAATTAGCTCCTTTTATTCGTGCTCCTTTTCCTCTGCTAGCCATTAGTCTTCTTCCTTGGTTATTATAGCTTCTCTTTTATTGTGAGAAACTATGTCGTCGATAAAGTTATATTTTAGTGCTTGTTCCACATTGAAGTATTTCGATGTTTCTCCATCAAAATCTTTTCTCCATAGCTTGTCAGATATCTTAGTTCGATTCTTTATAATTGATTCATAAGTATGCTTGCACATCTTGTAAGCTTCGCCTGTCTCTCTTAAGCTTTTTAGTGAACTTATTTCTTCTAAAGGCAAAATTGGCTCATGGTAAAAGAATACTGTATTAGGAGTTGCTAGACGCAAATCTCCAGCTGCTAGTAGCAGCAGGCCAGCAGAAGCACACATGCCAGTAGTAACTGTGATGATAGGAGCCGAGACGCTTCTGAGGGCATCGTAGAGCGCTAGAGCGTCTGATAGGCTACCGCCTTCAGTATTGATATGCAATCTGATTGGTTTTCCAGGATCTTGTTGCTCAAGTTCTAAGATTTGACTTATTAAGGGGAAAACAGTTTCTCTAGTAACTGGTCCATAAAGCGCTATTGCTCTACGTAGAGGTCCAAAGTAAAGTATATCGTTTGGAGACCAGCTTTGGGCTAGTTGCATCATTCTTATTTGTTCTTCTTGATTTGTTTCTTTAGTCACTTCGATCTCCAAAGATTAATTCTTTCAGTATTTTAGCATTTATTTTTTTAGCTATTTTGTAGTGTATTTCTACATATTGATATTCTGCATCTATTAATGCAGACTTCTTCATGTTGTCTCTGTAACGAATATTATTGAAGTCTTTTAAAGCATCCATATATGGGCTATTGCCAAAGTTTTGCATTTGGTAATGTTGCTTTCCATGTACTTCAATTACAATGCCTAATTCGTCGATGTACCAATCTACTTTATGGCTGTTGTGTTTATAGCTAGGTACTAAAGCAGCAACAGGAACCTCTTGAAAACATTTTAGGTTTTTAAAAAAGTTATCAGAGATAAAAATTTCTCTAAGATTATTGTGCAAGATGGAAGCGGATTCGATTTCAAAATATTGGTTTTTCCATTGGCTTCTTTTATTTTGCAACTTTGAACTCCCTGTTTACGCCAAAAGACAGTAAGCCTTTTTCCTTAAGAAAATCGCGTAAATCATTAAATTCATTATCACTTTTTATTTTCTTAAATAGCGTTGGTATTGTGGGGTCTACTTCTTCTATGTAGACAGCATCTGTTGGTACATGTTTAAAGCACATGTATTCTCTCAAGCCTCTTACGACTGACGCTATATGCATCCATGGTCCGTTTTGAAATATTTTGGGATTGAGTATCTGTTGGGTGTCGTTTATTACTATAAAGTTTGTTCCAAATGCTTCACTCATTTATACCTCCCGGTAAGCATGTTTTTTTGTACTTGCATGAATACAAGCAAGGAATGACAGGATAGTGAAAACTATTCTGCATATTGATTATTTGAGACTCTACATTATTAACTGTATTGTCTGGTATAGAATTGGAGTCTAAAGAAACATATCCCATGTTGTGATTTTTACCGTAATAAAAAGTATGTAATTTTACTTGAGGTCTATTTGTGGGAAAATGTTTTTTGACGAAAGGCTTTAAGAGCTCTAACTTTAATATAGATATTGGATCGTTTACTATTGAATGCTTTGTCTTATACGGAGAAAAGGATAAAGCATGTATCGTACTGTTTTTTTCAGATCTGTACAGTCCAGCAAAATGCAGTTTTATTGATGTTCTATCGATCTTGATTACTGGTTCGATAGGTCCAAAGACTGGTAGGTAAGTTGAAAAAGAAAATATTTCAAAGAAATCTTGCAACCATAGTAAGCAAGAATTCAAGTACCTTTCAACTTGCGGCTCCATAAGATTGCTTTGTTGGCCATAAGTTGATACTGCTTTGATAAGAGCGCTGTGTATCTCTTTGAGTGGCTCTTTGGTTATGCCTCTAATCGAGGATACTGTTAAGACTTCAATTACATCTTGAACTATTTTGAGGCCTATCTCTGGCTCAACAAGTCCACCAAAATTATAAAAACTAGAGCATTTAAAATATGCTCTAATTTCAGATTCTGTTAAATGTTTTCCACTGGTCAAAACTTACTGCCAATTGTAATGTCTATGCTTGGTGCTTCATTGCCTATTTTGGCAGATACACCTCCACTTATCCACAAGTCAGTAAGAATTGGGATATGGGTACCGACATTATAACCGACTATATCAGCACCGAGACGAAAACTATTTGAATTGAAAGCAATTTTTGGTGCTAAAAAATCTAAGTTCTCGTTAGGATGCAGAAGTGGAACGGAGATAGATGCTGTCAAATCTCCTCCGACTGGCTGAAAATCTAAAGAAGCCATTATGCCTACAGAGATATGTGGCTCGAATAACTTTGTTTCTCTAACTTTAATTACTTCGTTAGTGACATTAATAGGGTATTGAATTTCTGGATCGAATGAAGAGACTGCTACTAAAGACAACGCTGTTTCATCTTCTGATATTACTGTAATTGAATTAAATGTTATATCAAATGTATTAAATTGAAACCCGTCTTCTGTAGGGGCAAACCTAGAGACGGGCAATCCATTTTCGAACCGAAACACGTATTCTTCTGGTAACTCTGGTGTGGTTTCTTCGTTACCAACCAGTATTGTTTCTGTTTTGACAATGTATCTGATCTGTTCTGGTCTATTTTCATAATCCACTATTATTTCTCTAAGTCTTTGTGTCTCTTGGTTGTTTTCGGAGAGAGCTTGATTTAGAGTTCTGGTTCTATTTTTTTCAATACTAAGCTCCTCTACAGAAGCGTTTGCTTGCTGTAGAAGAGCGTCGTACTTTTCACTTGAAATATGTCTCGAAAGGAAGAAGCCGCCAATAAACACTAATGCGATAATAAATAATATCGCAAAAAAGCTTTTAAGTTGCCCTAAAAGTTCTGTTATCGGCTTTTCTTGACTCATTCACTTTGTGATTCTGGAGTTTCAGTTTTCTTCTTTGAGGTTCTTCTTCTTTGCTTAGGCTTGGGTTTTTCAGCCTTAACTTCTACTTCTTCTGTTTTTGAAGGCTTAGCGCCCCATTTACGTTTTAAAGTAGGTTCAGTTGAAGACACTCCTGTAACGATAGATCTTATATGATCGCTAATATAGATTGGCTCTATAACCCAGTCATTTAGTTTTGCCTGTTTGACAGTAACTATTTGATAGTCGCTTGTATTCATATAAGAATGAGGATTAAAATCAATCATTCCTCTTTGTTGGAGAGTGTTCCTTAGTCTAGGGATAGGGTTGTGTACCTTTAGGTTCCCTGTCTCTAGATAGAAAAATTTCTTTTCGGAAACGCAGTAAATTCCTAGATCATTGTCTTTCATTAGTAAATCCTTATCGAGTCTGTGTCAAAAGAAGGTGTAGAAGCTTCTACAAGCTTAACCTGTTCTCCCAAAGCTACAAGAGCATGTGGGAATCCAGGAGAAACTGTGAAGGCTTCAAATTCACCAACTATGTAACTTTCTTCTTCCTTATCCTTTATATATCTAACCATTAATTCGCCTGCAACAACTAAAAATGTTTCTTCTTTGTCAAGATGTAAATGCATCGAAGTTTCACAACCTGGATTAATCACTAACATCTTACAACAATATACATCATTCGCATAGATTTTTTCAAATCCCCATCGTTTTTCTACATATTGCGGTGTTACTGGACCAGAAAATCTTTGTTTTCTACCAGTTTTGTTTATTGGTTCTATTATTGGTGAACCATCATACGGATTGTTCTTCATATTCTGTTGCCTTTATCTGGACTACTTGAGTGCCTTGTAGCTTTGTCATACCAGATGATTTAGCATCTATGTATTTCTCTGCTTCAGTTAGAGCAATACTTGATTGCTTTGGCCTCAAAGATACTGTATCTGGATCAAGGTCAAGTACTAACTTTTCCTTAAATCCTGAAATTTTGTTTTTAGTAAAATGGAGCAACAAGCGAGGTAAAGCTTTCCCTTCTTCGTTCTTCCAGAAAATCTCTGCATGTTCTTTACGATCATGTAGGTCATTGTATACATGGAAGATGACGTTGGGTCTATACATTAGTGATCTAGCATCAGCTAAGTCATCATCTACAGGCAACCTCATCTTAGAGTGGTCCATTGGCATGTTCTTTCTGTATTCTGCAGTAGCAATCACGCAGCAAGCATACTTTACTGTCAAAGTCTTTTGCTGATTGGATATGTAAGTCATTCTAGTCGTTTGATCCATATTGATGAAATCCATATAGTTGTGTGTATTGTCACATACAACCATAATTTTTCTACCTGGATATCTTTGTCTATAGTATCTTAGGTTTTTCTCTAGTACTGAAAGCGTGTTACCATCTTCAGAATCGATGATAACAAGTCTCTCATCATTGAGAAGCTCTTTCATTATTTCTGTCGCACTATCATGCATGTCATGGTAGGTATCAGCTGCTGGATTTAAGTAAATATGAGGCTGAACAATCATTCCTATTGATAATTTAAGTTCAGACTGATTTATCATTGAGAAAACGTTTGACTTTAATCTGGGTTCTATTTGCTCGTAACTGTCGTCTGTAGAATGGACAAGTACGGTTGCATTAGGATCAGACATTGCTACATCGCAAGCGATGCTGAGCACTGTGGCGGTCTTACCACTGTTCGCTCTTCCTCCGACATACATCAAACAACCAGAAGTCCAATTCATTCCACCCGCCATAGCTTTTTCAAATTGATTAAAATAATTCATTTTGAAAGTACTCATGTTCTCATCTTGATTACAATTGGCTCTTCTTTCTTGAATTGCTTCATATCTTGAGATTTGGTAGTTAATGCCTACGCTATGCTTTCTGAACTCTTTCTCAATTCCATGAATCCTTGATTCGTGGTTAGAGATGTGAGCCATAATGTTATCAGGATCTTCCTGAACGGCAGAAGCGTAAAGCTCACTAGCTGCTACTATTTTTTCAGTTCTTTTTCTAAATTTGTCATCTCTTAGAGCGTTAACGTCGGTAGAAATCGCTTGTGGCGATATGCCGGTAAACTCTCCAAGAGTTTTTATAAGTAATTCTCTCTTTACAGCTGCTTCTTCAGTCGCAATAGTGCTTATCATTCTTTGGCATATAGAGTCAGGAGACTCATTTGAAGAAACTTGACTTAGCTGCCATTCGAATGCAGTTACTTTCTCTAAATTTAAATACAGTTCGTTTTGGTTTGCTTCTAAAGTAAATAAGAAGTTGTCAGGATCTGTAAAATCTTTGAGCTCTTTGGCTTCATATGCGCTCTTTATTGTTTCTGATTCTGAAGGAGCAGTAACGACAAAAGCAGAAACACCACTAGTTGAACCAAGAACATTCTCGAATACTCTTTGAGTAGCAAGATGTCCAGCATTGTCCCAGTCGAAGTTAAAGTATAATCTTCTTATACCAAGAGACTTGAGTAGTAACAGATGGTTCTCAGTAAACGCTGTGCCGCAAACGGCTACTGCGTTGTATATACCAAGTCTATAGAGCTGGGCTAAATCTCCAGGGCCTTCTACAATGTATAGACCCTTTTTGGCTGCACCATTTCTTTTAGCTACGTCTATGCCTAGCAGAGCATGACTCTTTGAATACAGTGTGCTTTCTGGAGAATTTATATATTTTGATCTTGCTTCAGTACCTATCATTCTAGAAATGAAACCGATTGGAGAACCGTTTGCTTTTCTAATAATGAAAGTTACTTTATCTTGTCCGAATAAAGACAAATAACGAGTCTTTATAGCACCAGAAGAAACAATGTCTGAGGCTTCCCAGCCCTTCTCTACTAGATGAGATACGAGCTCATCTTCGTCCATAGAGACGGGAGGCAGCTCTTCTTGCAACCAATTTCTTTCTTTAGCATACTCAGGATTGTTGCCTTTATCTAAAATGATGTCAGCAGTATCTTGAAGTAGTTTTTGAAGCTTGGCTTTCTCTTTATCAGCTGAACTTGGTTCACCAATTTTAATTGGTATATCCAAGGTATCGCAAAGAGAAGGTATGGTTACTGATAACCATTCAGGCCCAGAAGATGGAAGCTCCTCTATTGCAGCAGCAGCAGCGAAGATGTCTCCACTCCATCCACAAGCAAAGCACTTTACTGTTTGGTCATTTGTCTTTGGGTTGAAATGCATGCTTGGATCATTGTCTTCGTGAACGAAGCATTTTATCTTACGTGCATTTGATCTAATGTTTAGTTTTATATTTAAATAATTTCTTAAGTTGTCCCTAAGTTGTGGGACGACTTCTTCTAAATTTGTAATATACATATTCACCTTATTTTTGTTTTTACAGTTGCAGTGTATTTAGACTTTATAACTTCTTGACATGATTGTATCGCATACTCTATAGATCTAGAGATTGATTGTAAATTCACTATCTTGATTCTAAGCAACATGCTGGCAAAAGTAGCGGTGAATGTATCACCAGCACCACAAGTATTAATTATCTGAGTATCGGGAACCAAGAATGTTTTTACTGTTACATTGTCTTGAAGAAGTCTAACGGGATTGGGCCCATCTGTATGAATTACCCAATCAAAGTTTTTAGCAAACAGTGGACAATATTCATTGCCAGTTGCATGCCATATTTTTACTTTACAATCGTTAAAGAGTAAAGTGTTCAATGATCTATATTTGGAATCTATGATACAAAAATCAAAATAAGAACCAATATAGTCTCTATAGAAAGTTCGATTTAGTATGCCTTTGTTATAGTCTGATAAAACCAATCCTTTTGGCATACTTGCCATATTGAATTGATTGATTCTTTTAGTTCTAAGGCTGATCGTTTGCTTACTGTTTATTTGAATGGCTTTATAAAAGTTCTTTCTAGATTCATATGGTGAAAGAGTAATTTCTCTTCCAAGATGAGAGGATCTCAATATAGTGTATATATCGGAGTAAGAGGCTTTTGAAAGTTCTTCAAAATTCATTACGTAGTCTGTGAGTCTCTTCCCCAGGGGGAACTCTGGCGCATGAAGCACCAGAGTTCCCGTGTTAGCTGAAGCTTCATGCGCATTAGAATACACATTTAAACTTCCGCCTGGAAGGCTAACTATCTCTTGGGTTACGAGTCTGTTTTTAAGCTCGACTTCTTCTACGTATACGTCTTTTATAGGGTCGCCTATTATTACAAGTAGCCTATCATGTTCCATGAGGGGTTCCCTCATGGAATCCTGCTGAAGTAACTTTAATAAAAGTAACAGAATCAGGGCACAGGTCTTCAATAGAAGTGAATCCAAGATAGCTAATTGCGGATCTTAAACCGCCTCTAAAGCGAGCAATAACTTCTTTGCATTCAAATTCTGGTCTAATTTCTGGACCTACTGCACCTTCAGCACAATCTGGAGTCTTCCCAAGCAAGTCTATTTGGAACTGAGAAGAGGCTTGGCCTCTATAGTTCTTGTATTGACCTGTATGATCAGATTTCCAGCCAGGGCTTTCAATGCATTTGGAGAATATGCCACCAGCCATTATAGCTTGAGCACCTGCTGCTAAATACTTAACAGCATCTCCAGGTGTCTTGATTCCTCCGTCTGCGATAATTTTAATATCGTTGTCAAATCCATAATTGAGTTCTATAGCTCTATAGATTTGGTAAACGGCGGTCAAATTTGGTAAGCCACAACCAGTCATAAGTCTAGTTGTGCAAGCGCTACCAGGTCCAACTCCTACTCTAATATAGTTACATCCACTTTCAATAGCACGCAAAGCACCTTCAGGTGTACATACTGTTCCTGACATGATGTTCCCAACATAAGGTAGCTGGGATAGTTCTACTGCTGTTTTGTGTCCAGATATAGAGTCGCCATGAGCTATATCAATAGATAAAGAAATTGGGTTAGTTAATTGCCCATTTTCATATTTCTCTTGAATGGCTTTAAGCTTTTGACCTTTAGTACCTATTGCAAAGAATACTTCTGGATCATTACAATATATGTCTAAACATGCGTACCACTCGTCAATAAATCTGCATACTACTGGATGCTCACCTTGTTTAAGCATAGCTCCTGTCATTTCTAAGCCAGTGACTGTATCCATTGGCGAGCTGAAAATAAATGGTCTAATCTGTGCTTGTTTTCTTGAGGTGAGTACTCCTAATTTTGGCTTCAAGGTTACGTCTGAAGTAGTAAGCCAGCTATCTTCTAGTATCGATTGTTTTGTTAAGAGCCCATTGACAGGCGCTTCCTTCTGCATTTGTTTTCCGTAATTGGAACTGATATCGTATTCCAAAGCATTCCTCCTTCTTGCAAGATGCATTCGTGAATTTCTGCTTTATAGTTAAAGCTTGATGTTTTAGCTAAAAGGTTCGTTATATCTGGAAGGTGGTCAACCAATATTAAAGTCGCATACTGCAGATCACAGTATGGACCATATACATAAGGCTCTGAATTAACCCAGAGCTTTATTATAAAATAAGTATCGGGATGCATATACCACCTACAGGTCTAAAGTATTATTATCTTTATCATAACAAAGGTTTCTGTAATTGCAGAATCTGCATTGCCAGTCTCCCTTCTCTACTTTCTTTACTAGCCGGGTTTTACCTTCTTCTACTTGGGCTTGTCGCTTTTCGTACTGCTTTTTATCAGTCATTGAAAGCTCTCCCCTTTCGTACAAGGTGTCTACCTTTTCATCAGAGAAACGAATGTCGAAATCTCTTCCTGGTATTTCGCCAGAATCTAAACAATCAGCTATATATTTGTAACTAGCAAGAACTTTCTGTATAGATATCTTAGTTACAGTTTTAGATGTAACATTAGGCGAATTACCTTGGTAGCAAATGAAGTCTTCTCCATCTATTTCTTCAGTAGTGATTAAATACTCTGCATACCTGCCAGTATCTCTAGCGCCGTAGACTAAGAAGGAAGCTTCAAAGTCTTCGTTGTTTCTGCAATACCACCAATGGTACAAACCAATTTGCATTAAGTGAGTGTCTCTAGGCGTGCCTAGTTGATTCTTCTTTCTTTGAGCTGGCGTACCTAGTACTGAGTTTGCGTTGTAGCCGTAAACGGACTTAATTTCTATTACACTAAGTTTTGATGTTTCGGGATTGATTGAAACTAAGTCAATCTTACCCGATACATTGTATTCAGGAATATAAATTGCAACTTGATCTGCAATGAAGATCCCTGACTCTTTTGATAAATCTGTACAAATATCTTCGTACATTTGACCACTTTTCCATATCCATCTAAGATATGGATCAGCTTCTATATATTCTGTTTTTAATCTACCAACTAAGTCTTTATAGAATTCGTATTTCTTATCATAAAATTTAAAGCTATCAAGAAGAAGCCTAAAGTAAGCCGCTCTGCGGCATTTCCCTAGTTGAACTTCTTCTCCATAGTCGTTTTCAACAATTACAGAAGCTTCGGATGGCCATTGGCTCGGAGCCTTTTGCTCTCCGAGCCTCTTTCTACCCAGGTAATTTGTTACATGGGTTATAAAAGACCATGCCATGTTGACTCCTATTCAGTGAGGTTTATGTTTGAGGCTTTTTCAAGCTCTTCCTTTAGATCGTCTACTACGCCTTGCTCTATCATTTCACTTGCCTGCTTCTTGATCTCTTCATGTCGTTCTGCCGCCCATTCTGGGAAAGCATCTATATGAAGTTCTATTTTAGCATCTGCAAGCTTTTCGTATAAATATTCTGTAAGTAAACCCAGATTGAGAATCTGAGCGTTAGCGACATCAACTTTCATTGATAGCGCCTTTAAAATGTTAACAGTTTCTTGCTGAGAAATTATTTTCTGAGCAACTTGCTTCATTTTTTCTTCGGGTGTTTCACTCATATTATTTCCTTCTTTGGAGGTAATTGACTGCCAAGGTAATAGATTCTTGAATTAGAGAAATCTGTATTACCTTCGCTATCTTGGTAAATTACGGCATAGCCGTTCATCGCATGGGGGAATCTTAAGTCAGCCTTATGTTGATAAGGCATTCTTGCGGCCATAGCTCCCTGCTCTATAAGGAGTTTGTTCATGACAATACCCTTATATAGTCTATGTGTATGACCTACAACAACTGAATCGAATTTATCTCCACCAATGCGTTTAATAAAGTAATCACATAATCTTATAACTGTAGCACCAGGATTTCCGCCTTGATAGGCGTCAGGATGGCAAAATATTGTTTGCCCTATTCTTACATACCACGAATCGTATTTCTGGTAAACAACATTATCAAAAGCTAACATTTCTACCATTTCCCCAGCTTCATTTAACACTTCGCCATTGGCGATTCTTGCTAGTAGATCTGGCCTAAGTATTTGAGTTGCATCTTTTTCAAAATCATTCCTTGCTAAGGTTTTAGCTGGTCTTCGATCATGGTTACCACTCACGATGACAACTTTAGGAAAGTTTTCAGAAAGTCTTCTTACAAATTCAAAAGCAGCTCTATATTCTTTTAGTGCTGCTATTCTTTTTGCTCTGCCGTAGGTTGAAAATGCATAGCCGTCAAGCATGTCTCCATTGATTACAACTACGTCTGCATCACTGTGGAGCTCTATTGCTTTGTCTAGCTCATCAACCATTGCAAAGGGAAAGTGTATGTCTGAAAGAGTCAGTATTTTTCTAGAAATTTCATCTACAATTCCAGTCCTATTGGATTCTGCATCCATAAAGTACTCTTTTTGTAGATTCTTAATAAGCTCCCATCTTTCTTCGTATGGGTCTGTGTAAGTATCTTCTACAGCAATATCGTCTCTTTGACATTTTTTTCTAATAGCTTCAGCTGAGCGAACTATTTTGTGTCCAGGAAGTTTCTTTTCAGTTCTTCTTCTGAACTCTTCTGCTATCTCATTGTAACTATTGGTGGGTCTAAGAACCCTTAATAAATGCTCTTCTTCTTCTTGCCATTTCATATTTTCTCCTATAAGCCTGTAAAGAATTTATTAGATTATATCATCAATATCTTTATATATCGAGATAGATTCTGCAATCAATTTGACTGGTTCCTCTTGCTCTACTTTGCAGTTGAGCCATATTAAGGAACCTTCCGTTAGATCCATATCTTTCATATAAGACCACGTTTTGGGGAATACTACTATTTCTGCTATACCAGTTGAATCGTCTAATTCCATAAATGCCATTGCTTGTCCCCTTTTGGTTTTTATTTTCTTGATAGTGTTTACTACGCCGCAAACTTTTGTTCTTTGGCCAGTATACAACGATCCGATTGATTCACACCCATTATTTATCATTTTAGCTGGATGTGTTCCAATGTAACAACCTATGTAGTGTGCTTGTTCCATTACTTGAGTAAGGTTGAGCTCAACTATAGTGCCTCTTGAAAGTTCTGGTTTTACAGGTTCATTTTTAAGTTTGAGTTTGGGAAGTCTCCTAGGCTTTGTTCCTTGAATTAGTTCTATTTGTTTTTCAATATTTTCGATGGAGACTTCTAAGGCTAAGGTGGGTTGTTTCTTATATTCTTTTTTAAACGTTTTTATTTGCTTGCGCAAATTATCTCTTTCTTCAATTATTATTGTCATTCTTGCGTTATGTTCGTCACGCTCTTTTATGGCTATGATTCTTTCATTGTAATCTTCAATGTCTCTAACATAGTCAAATAAGTTTTGTGAATGTTCAAGAAGCTGAGAACGATTATAACCCATCTTATCGAATGCGCCTGCTTTAATCAGGCTTATGAAGGTTTTGATGGTAACCTTCTTACCATTTACTCTGAATATGAAATCATATATATCTTTGTATGGGGTCTTGCCTCTACATTTTACAATAGATCTTGCTGCTGTTTTACCTACATCTCTAATAGCATTAAGTCCAAAATAAATTTCATTATCAGAAATTGTAAATTCTAGATCAGAGGAGTTTACTGATGGCGGATAAACGTGCACATCGAGTACTTTTCCTTCTTGAATGTATTCTGGAGCTTTTTGTGCCCAAGTTTTAGGCTGTAATGATTGAGATCTAATAGTCATCAATGCACAGAAAAACTCTGTAGGGTAATGCGCTTTAAGATAAGCAGATATATAAGTAATCACACTGTATGAGCATGAATGAGCTTTGTTGAAGCAGTAGTCAGCGAAGCCGACTAGCTCTTCCCAAAGGTTCTCTGAATAGTCTTCTGTAAGCCCTGAGTTATCAACACAGCCACTTACAAATTGATCTTTATAAGAATCTAGTACTTCCTTTTTCTTTTTACCCATTGCTCTTCTAATATCGTCAGCTTCCTTTAAAGTAAAGCCAGCTAGTTCAGAGCAAAGGTTCATGACTTGTTCTTGATAAACTAAGGTCCAGTAAGTATCTTTGAGTAAGTTAGCAACTACATCTGGCATATCGTCTGGTTTGTAACCATTCGCTTTGTTTTCAATATATTGCTTATCCATTCCTGCAGTTGCAGGCCCAGGTCTATTGAGAGCAGAAATGTCACTGACTTCTAATATAGATATTGGCTTTATCTTATATATGAGTTCTTTTGCTTTGCCTGATGTTTCCATTTGAAAAACACCAGTAAGTAGTCCTTGGTGCATCAACGTATATGTTTTACTGTCTCCATCTTCGATAGAGAAAATATCTATTTCTAGATCTTTGGTTTGCTTAATAAGAGCTACGGCTTCTTTAATAATTGATAAAGTATCGATTCCTAAAAAGTCGAATTTGATAAGACCAAGATTTTCTACTTCGTCTTTGTTGTATTGAGTAATTCTTTCAGCTTTACTATTTTTCCAAACTGGTACTGTATCATGTATTGGGAAGTCTGAAATGACTATGCCTGCTGCATGAATTCCAAAGTTAGATATCATATTTTCTAGCTTTTCAGCTGCAGAATAGAATTGATTGAATCTATCTTCTTTCTTTAAGTCTGGGTACGTAGTTACTATCTCAGCTAAAGTTGCTTCTTTGCCAAATTTTGGAGCAGGAATGTTCTTAAGTATATCTGAAAGATCTTTTGCAGAACTTTCAGTTACTCGATAGAACGCTCTAGCTAATGATTTTGGCTTAAACGTTCCATGAGTAATTATATTTGAGACATTGTCTCGGCCCCAGTGGTTTATGACCCAATCGATTGCTTTTTCTCTTTCAAGTGCATCAAAGTCAATATCGATATCTGGTGGGGAACCATCAATAGTGTCAGCTCTAGCTTTGTCAAAATCAAATTCGTCAGTTAATCCGCATATAAAAAGCAATATACTATTATGTGGATTTGACAACTTGATTGAGTTATGATTACTGTTATATAGTAATCTTAATATTAGTTCGTTATCATTTTGATCAATCATTTCTTCTTCATATGAGAGGAAATCTGGATCAACTTGTTCTATCCTTTCGGGGATATAGTATTTATCTAATGTTAACATTCAGTATTCCTTAACATGAATTATAAATTATTGGAGTTTTAATTATGAAAGCGACTCGAAAAACAAGCGTAAGAGTTAGTTCGGTTAGCATGTCTGACCAAATAGATGTAGTAACGCTTCTTGGCAGACCTGCTGAAAGAGTTATGTTTGCAGACACTACAACACCTGGAGTGACAGAAGTTGAATTGGTGCTTAACACTATGACTATCGTCAATGTTGAAAACATTGAAACTGTTGATAGTTCAATCAGTAGCTGGGCATCCAACACCAGCACAGTTTATAGTGATGCTCCAAAAGCTGTTTTGTCAGAAAACGACTTTATCGGGATAGGAGGAGAGCTACAAGGCTTACCAATCACCTCGTTAGAGGTGATTGGCTTAACTGCGTTGCAGACTGGAGACTTAATAATTTGGTAGTGCTAATGGCTTTGATGAGAGTGAGAGCATGGAGTTTTTGTTAATTTCATGTTTTCAACTTCTTCATACATTTTTTGATTAAAAATCATTGGCTTAGCAGCCCTACCAATATTCAAGAATCTTTCAAAGATTAGCCCATATTCAATTGGGTCTAGTCTTGTTATGTCTAGAGCGTAAGCTACAAGGCTACCTGCAGCACTGCCTCTTCCAGGGCCTATATAAACTCCTTCTTCTCTTGCACCATTCAAGAATTCCCAAACTATCAACATGTAGTCTGAGAAGCCCATTCTTTTGATTGCATTGAGCTCGTGATCAAGCCTATCCCTATAGACTTGCGGTGGCATGCCGTTAAATTTGTTAAAAAGCATTCTTTTGGATAGAATTTCTAGATGATCCCAGCTTTGAACACCTTCAATGAGGTTTTGGAATTTTGGATATCTATTTTTTCTATCAGAAAAGTAATCGTTCGAATCTACCATGCTTGCTAATGATGCGGTATTAGATATAGCTTCATAGGGTATACTTTGTTCTTGAGCTTTGTCCCACATCCAGTCATGAGTGCCTACGTGTACATCGATATCGCCAAAAGTGAATCTTTTTTCATCACTTAAAACGGCGTGCGTTTGCATACATAGAGCTGCTTCATGTAGTTGTTTGTCGAACTCATGAGTATAATGACAATCATTAGTTAATATTAATGGATAATTATTTCTTTTAGCCATTTCTATTAAAGCCTTATTTACTACAACTTGATCTTGCATTTGATGAAGCTGAACCTCAACAAGCAACCTCTTGTCAAAGAGGGAAGCATGATGATGCATCATCATCTCTGCTTCTTTCTTTCTGTCTCTTAGTATTAGTTGAGAAATTCTAGAGCCAAGACATGAAGTTGTTGCAACAATGCCTTCTGTATGGTCTGCCAGTATAGCGTCGTCTAAACGAGGCTTCCTATACATGCCTTCGGTATAGGCCAAAGAGCTTAATTTAAATAAGTTGTGAAGTCCTTTATTGTTTAAGGCAATAAGGACAAGGTGGTAGTAAGATTCACCCAGATCATCTACTTCCCTAACCGTTCTATCTCGAACGGTATAGTAAGCTTCCATACCTATTATGGGTTTAATATTGTTCTTTTTACATTGATTGAAAAATCTAAATGAACCACTAACATTCCCATGATCAGTGATGGCGACTGCCTTCTGATCTATTGATTCTATATAGCTAGGTAAAGTATCAACACGATTAATTCCATCAAGTAAGGAATATTCAGTATGTAGATGAAGGTGAACAAAATCTTTTCCATTCATTCGTTCCCCAGTTTTAGTTTAAAGGTTTTCAAAACAGTTTTTACAAGTATATCCAACGTATCTTACTGGCCACTTGGCACGAGACATGCCGTCGTGAGTATATAATGCATCTATAGATTTATACACATTGCATTCGCGGCATTGTCCATGCGATGAAAGATATGTGTCGTATCCGGTTGGCATAGTTTCATACATTGCTGCCCCGGTTTCTCTGCAATACATTATCATGTCTTGACTTTCTAAGCTTTCGTTATGCTCTATGAAGAGATCAAGAAAGCTTTCAATCGATTCTAAGTCTTTACTCTGCAGTGGTTTCTGGCTGTTCTGGTTTAGTGCTTTCTTTACTTTCTTCAGTGCTTGTTGTGAGTCCTGAGACTTCGTAACAAGCTCTTCGTATTTTGTTGTAAATGTCTTGATTTTCAATAATAAATTCTCTTGCGCCAACTTTTCCTCCTGAGCACATTGTGATCTCTTCTTTAGTTGGCAAAGCCAATCTTACGGAAGGACCTGCATATCTAATTATGCCTAGATCTTTTGCATAAATTAAAAGATCTGAATACGGGTCAATACCTTTTCCACAAATAAACTGGAATTCAGCAGCTTGAGAAAGAGCTGGTGCTAGCTTATTTTTCTTTACTCTCACTTTCATATCGAGAGTACCAGGTGCAGAAGGCGAAGGTTTGGAAGTTACTCTTAGTCTTAAAGAGGCGTAGTATGGTAAAGCGTTTCCACCAGAAGTGGTTTCTGGATTGCCATACATTACTCCAATCTTCATACGTATTTGATTAATAAATATGTAGCAGACCTTATTGTCTACACATATCTTAGAAAGGCTTCTCATAGACTTAGACATGATTCTTGGTAAATCACCAACGCCCATCTCTGTCATTTGTCTTTTTGTTTCCTTTTCTGTTTGAGCAGCGTCAACTGAATCAAATATGATTAAGCCCACTGCTCCTGACCTACCTAGGTCTACTGCTATTTGCAGTGCTTCTTCCGCTGTATCTGGGTAGCAAAATATTACTTTGTCTGGGTCAATTCCCATTGACACTATAAGATCTAAACCAGTAGTTCTCTCTAAATCGATAAATACTGGAGGCCGATCATAGCCGTTATTGTTTAGATACTCTCTCATGAATTGGAGAGCAAGTGATGTCTTACCTGCGGATTCTGGACCATATATCTCTACGATTCTATCAGTTGGAAAACCTCCAACACCTAGCACGCAGTCTAATGCTAGACTGCCTGTAGTGACTGTTTCGCATTCTTCAATCTTTGGTCCCATAGACAAAACGCTCTTACCAAATTTCTTAGTAAGAGCGCGAGCTATAGCATCAACTTCAGGTATTCCTGTTATTTTTTTGGTTGCCATTTATTTTCCTTTGATTTGATTGTTTTCTTTTTCCTCAGGATATGTCTTTTGTTCGCCATCGTCAAATGTGATTATAGTCTTATTGACGGGATGTGGCTTAACGTGAACTCTTAAAAAGTCTTCCATGCTATCAAAGATAGCAAATGAACCTCTAGGAGGTGGATAAAGCCAATGTACTACGGCTTGACCAGTTGCATGTATTGTGCCTTCAATCACAATGCCTTGTCCTGAAACACCAGTTTCATCAACTGTACGGCAGACAGTAAAAGTTCTAATGCCTTGAGGAGCCAATTTGGCTGGAGGCTTAGGCTTTAGGTCGGCTTTTTCATTTTCGTTTTCATCTGACATTAGGGCTCCAAGTTTTTGTCTGGATTGTAAATTTCAAACTTTATCTTACCTGCATTCAAAGCGTCTCTAATTTTTCTTTGAGACTTATTGAGTTTTGAGTTGCCGGTTTTTACATCTAAAAGAATGATACTTGTTATTTCGTTTGTCTTCTTGTCAATGACATCAGATAATCCTTCGAATACTATAAAATCGATAGGATTGCCTAGATGTCTAAAGTCTTTAGGGTTATATTTATTTTGCATAATAGGTGCTAGATGTTCGGTTGCTAAACCTCTTATAGTATTTCTAGACCTTGCTAGTGTTTCTTTTTTGATCTTTGGTATTGTATCCTTTTGAAAGGATATTTTCCAAGCTTCGAATTTTTTTAGATTCGAGCTGTCTAATTGTTTTATTAGCTGTTCGTGTTGCTTTTTTGATCTATATTCTATATATTTGTATATAATGAAAATAAATATTACGTTTGCAATTGTTAAAAATGCGTGTTCCAAGGTGTTGCTCCATGAAAAAAACTTCTACTGAAGTACTAGTTACAGGAACTTTTAATGTAGTTCATGCAGGCCATGTAAGGCTTCTAGAATTTGCATCAAGATTTGGCAAAGTTACAGTTGGCATAAATGCAGATCCATATCTTAAAGAAAAATATGGAGAGAAAGCTGTATCGTTAGTAGACAGAAGTTATGTTTTATTGTCCTGCAAATTTGTAGACGAAGTAGTAATGTTCAGGGAAGATGAGCCTAGTGATTTAATACTTAGCCTACAACCTGAAGTTTATATAAAAGGTCCAGATTATACAATTGAAGCTCTTCCAGAACTAAAAGCTTTAAAAAAAGCTAGAAGTAAAATAATAATACATCCAGCCAACAAAGAATATAACTCGTCAGAGTTAGTTCAAATGTTGAAGAAGTCAGCTTTTCAGAATTTTAAAAAGTACTCGTGATTCCCTTAATTTCTATTCTACTTCCCACTTCAAGATCTTGATGGAAAATTATTCTTAAATATTTGTCTGATTTAATTAAAGTGAAGTCGGCTTCAGGATTCTTAAATAAGTCTCCATATATTAATTCTTCACTATCGATAGTAATGGTCAAGTATCTACCAAGCTTTGGTTGTTTTATAGCCTGGTTATAGTTTTCATAAATCGATAAATGGATTGGTAAATCTATGCCTTCTAATTCTGGATCTTCTACATATTCTATATGTGAGAATTCTCTAGTCTTTAACAAAATCTGATTTAAGTTATCGTCGTTCATTTCTTTATTAAAGATAACAAATTCTCTAAGCTTTTTAAGTTGCTGTAGAATCGCTTGATTAGTTTTGTTCTGTTCTATTACGTCTTGATGCCTGTCTTGTAAATACTGAAGCTTTTCTAAGTAGTTGTTTTTTAAAGTTAATTCACTGTCTTTGATTTTAAATTTTTCAGAATCATAAGAAAGTTTAATTGATGCTTCCTGACTATCAGGATTGGAAAATGTTAAACAAGAATCAGAATCTAAACTGATGCTCATTCTGCCATTTTCTTCGCAGAGACCTTTTGACAAATTCAAAGTCTCTTTCATTTGGTGTACGCTGTAAGGCGTACCATATATTTTCGCTAACGTGTTCACTGTGGCAGATTTAAACCATTTAAATTTATGGCTTGAATGTTTACTGTAAGTAAAAGCACAATCTTTGTCTTCTACCAATACTCCTGAGAAAGGATATAGGGGGTCTCTTACCCAGTCACCATCTACATATTCTATTATGTAGTTCAGGTGAGGGATCTTGTCCATTAGATATCTGTCTCCAGTTTCTGGATTGCTTGGTAGCTCAGAAATAATAGATTTAACGCTTTTGAGAAAGTGTATGCCTTTCATGTCTTTTTCACTCATTTTTTATCCCTTTTTCTAGATTTCCAGTCTATGCAGACTTTAATTATTTCGTCGAGATTTTTATTTAATTCTTCATCATTAGATAGATTACTATTGATAATACTACTTAAAGTTAGCATGTTCAAATAGTTTGAGTGTGTAAAGTTTTCAGGATTTTTCTGAAATGCTCTTTCTAGAGCACGCAATTTTCTTCTTGAAGCTCTAACTTCTATACTGGCGCCTGCGGGGATCTTCAGTACTGGTTTATTACCAAGTACTTTTATAGAAAAGAAGTTAATAAAAAAGATTTTAATTAAAATGAAATATTTTCTTAATAAATTTTTGATATTAGTTATCATGTTTTCTCCTCTTTAGGCTTCTTTTTTTCAGCAGTCTCAATTTTCTGAAGCCAATCTGCTAAAAAGACTATCATATTTATGATGGCTTTTTTAAGTTCATTTGTCTTCATTGGTCCCTTACTAACATTCAAAGCAAGATATTTCAAATACATGGGGTATGTGATAGCGTTTCTTTTTCTTAAATATACTTCTAGAGCTTTGGCACTTTTTTTATCTATTATATTCGGAAGAGGGCTTTTTAAAGGCGAAGTGGATTCTAGCAAAGGGGCTTGGCTTTTATGCTTTCTAAAAGAAAGCTTTAGAAATAAGAATAATTTTTTCATCGTTGTCTCCAAAAAAAATGGGCAGGGACCCGAAAGCCCCCGCCCTACATTATAGTATAATACTATAGTGTATTTATATTATTAGTTAGGGCCTTGCAGCGTAGAAAGAACGGAGTCGAAGTCCATTCCATTGTACTCTTCCTTAAGGAAGACGAACAAAACGCCACCATCTTCAGCTACCATGAAATCACCATGTGAGTTCTGAGAGAAACCACCACCGACAGTAAAGTCGTTGGCATCACACTCTTCCATGCGAACACCGTTCACATAAAAGTCAGCTTTGATGATTCGCAAGCCACCGGCTGGCATAACAACTTCTTTCTTCAAGAATAAGCCGTTAACGTGGAGGTAGTCCCCCTTGGCTATTGACTGCTCACCTTGTTCGATAGAAGTGAATTTGTTATCCATGCTAGTAGTTAAGCTTGTGATAGAAGACGAAAGTACGCCTTCTGCAGCAAGAGCACGCTGCTCTTCTGCATTCACATCAGCAACACGATCTTGAACCTCTTGACCTAAAGCAGCTGTAAGGCCACTTTCTGCAGCAAGAGCACGAGTCTCTTCTGCATCGATCTCAAGTTGAAGAGCATCGTCACCAGCAAGGCGATCAGCACGATCTTGAACAAGAGCTGCATTGTTAGAAGTAACATATCCAGCAAAAGCAGTATCGTTCTCAGTATCAACAGAGTTGATTAAGGTAACGATTTCAGCAAAGCTGTCTTTGTCAGCAGTCGAAGCTGAAAGAATTGAGTCGATACGACTTTCTTCGTCTTGAATTTTGTCTTCAAGCTTACCGAGAGTGTCGTAATCGACATGTACGTCACCCTTCAAGCCAGCTACAAGAGATGTGTCTGCAGCAGCAAACTCACTACGGATAGCAGCACGATCAGTATCGCCGTCTGATTCATTCAGGTTTACATCGTTCTGAACGACAAGAATTGCAGCAGCGCGAGCTGCAGCTTCAGCTGTTATTGCAGCACCGCGATCCTGTATTTCCTGATCGATTTTGGTATCTAATGCACCTTCTGCACCAGTAGCACGACCTACTTCAGCAGTAATTTGACCTTGAAGGCCACCTTCTACACCTTGAGCACGAATGACTTCGGCAGCAAGTTCGCCTTCTCTATGAGCGAGCTCAGCCTGCATGTCCATTCTTCCGTCTTTACCTCGGATCTGCTCTAATGATACTTGTTTAATTGACATATTTATTTCCTTAACAATTTATTGGTTAGTTATATAATAAAGATGACGATATCGTCACCTACTGATGGTACAAATAAGGTTTGTACACTCTGTCTGTCTAATGATATAATGTAATTAGTGTTCTCGGAGTTTACAACTCCGTTATGAGCTAAAAAACTGACTCCTTCCGGGAGCGGTTCAACTAATATAAAATTTTGGTTAGTGCCATTTACTTGGGCTGTTAAGTCTACTGTTACCGAGTTTCCTGAGCCCGAGCTTGATGTCGTTGTTGTTTTTAGTGGTGGGATTGTTCTGTATATAGAAGGCATTCCATATCCTTATTATAGTTAGCCCACTTCCATGATATCAAGTCGATACCAAATATTATTTTGAGCAGTGTTGCTTTTTATATAAACATACATCGTGCCCAAGGAGTAATTCGTTTCACTTCTTTGAATTAGATTATAATAGATGGCTTCTTCTGAATCAAGGTGGGTCGTTGTTAAATCTATATTTTCGTACTTGACAACAGTATCCTGTATTAGCATACTATTATCTTCGGATACGAAGAAGTTTAGTAAAGTGGCGTCTCCAGATAAAAGTGTAGCTCTTGCTCTTTTTATTAAACCTTCGGCTGGAGTATTAGGAATTTCAATTTGGATCCACTCGTCAGTTACGACGGCAGAACCTGAAATTTTAAAATATACGGAAACAAATTCTTTTTTCGATATTTGACTAGTTTTAATTGTTCCTTGAATTATGGACATTATTTGTCTCCAGTGTTAACATATTCAAGTGGGAGGTAATATGCCTGTTTATGATGAAAGTAATCAACCTGATCCTGTAAATAGAAACATAACTGAGGAAACTCGGATAGTAACTATATCAGACATTGAAGTAGGATCAAAGATTGATATAAGTCGTCTTCTTGGTCGCCCAGCAAGAGGTCTTTATATCGATCCAGGTCAAGATGCCGAGATAATTGTTGTCTTGAATTCTCTTGAGAGAAATTTGAGATCATCTACAGATGTTTGGAACTTTTCAGATAATGAAGGCGCTCAAATTAGAATTAGCGATACTTGGAATTCTAATTCAAACTTCCCTCAGCTATTAGTTGATTCTTTTGTTTTCTCAGAAGATCTTTCGGCAGGGACCAGCATCACAATCGTTGCATATTAGTCCCCACTAAAGCATGAATTTATTCTAAGCATCTTGAAAATTCCTTTTCCAATTTTGTCTAAATTGGCTTGGGATATAGCCAAGTCTTCATGATAGCATACTACCTTGACGGTAGACTCTACGAATCTTTGTTGATTCTCAGAGTTTTTTATATTTTTGTTTAAGGTGATAGTTTTGAGGTCGAAGTCTATTTCTATGTCTTCTTCTTCTGAATGTTCGATAGAATAAACGTGACCATCGTATATGAAGCTATCTGGTATATAGATGGTATTAACCATTTTGGTTTCCCAAAAACTTCTTGCTTCAACAACAAGGTGTTCTTTCATTTTTTCCATTTGTAATCTATCGTCGTCGAGTATTGAAGAGACCATATCCTTTAAAGACATGAATTCTCCGTTATCGTTCTTTACATGTAAGAGCCTAAACTCTGAGTCGAAAAACATATCAACTGCAGAGTTAAAGGCTTCTTGCATATATTTCTTTTTTCTAAACTTGGGATGTTGAAGCTTTACGTAGTCGTCCATAGCTTGTCGTAATATAGCATTTAATAACATTTTATAATCATACGCATCTTCCATCACGTTCAAGCTCCTGTGCTTCCTAATGAACCCTGTTCTCTATTACTTATAGTAATACAATCAGAGTATAACTCATTTTCTTCAACTTGTATAAGTCTAAATGAAACAATAGGAACCATAACCAATTGAGCTATTTTTGACCCAAATTTTAAGTGTTGATTTTCAGTCCCCACATTATGTAGGTCTATGAATATTTCTCCACTATAGCCAGAGTCAATTATGTGTGCTCCTACGATCAAAGATCGTGTCGCACCCATACTTCCTCTGTTGCAAACTTGTATCATATAGCCATGCGGTATCTCCATTCTTATCCCGGTAGCCATGATTCTGTTTTCGCTTGGGGCGATTTCACAATCAGGTCCGTTATAAAAGATGTCTAAACCAGCATCAGATGGATTGGCTCTAACCGGCTGGAGGGTATCGCCAGCAATATTTGAATATTTAATCAGCATTATTAAAACTCACCGTGCATGTATCTCCGTCACAGAATTTATCTTCTGCTTCGTGATAAGATTTGTCAAGAATTAATGGAGTTATATTAGCTGATAAAGCTTCATATACTTCCTTTGTTATTGTAATGTAAGGGGCTTGTGCATAGCCGTGTTCTGTCAATGGCAGTAAAGAGATAGATTTAAGTTGAGTTTCAAATATCTCAAGACATGATTGAATATACTTAGACTCTTCTTGCGCAAAAGTAACTGTTGCGCTGACTTGATTGTCAGCCCAATACTTTTGCATATCTGAAGCATCACAAAATTGTTCCCAAATGGAAACATCTTTTTTAGATTTAGTAAAGTTCTTTTCTTTAACAGGAAAAGATACAACCCAGCTACTCTTGGCGTAAGAGTCTTTTTCTACAGGGTATCCAGAATTTCTGGCTGCATCAAGAAGGGGAGAGCCTTCTTGAACTCTAATATTTCTTATATAGTATTCACTATGAGCATAGTGAATCCCCGGCGTGGCTCCACAAAGCAGTGACACGGTTCCAGAAGGCTTGACGCTTGTAGTCTTTATTGAGCGTGGAACACAAAGCCATTCTGAATACTTAACGTCTAGGTCTTGAATATATTCGTAACCCTGATCGCACCATTTTAAGAAGTTGCGTCGGCCAAGCTTGCCTTTCGATTGCTGGATACCACTCATAGAGCAACCAATTCTTCGATTTCTCATCATGACTTGGTTCGTTTTCTGGTTATGAGTTGGAATTAAAGTAACTGTTTTTGCGTAAAGGTATGCAAACTTAAGCGTTCGCTTAAAGTCTTCGAATGAGTCATGGTTTGCTGGAAATGTTTCCACCAAGCAGCATAATTCATGATCTTCCAATGATTGCTCAGCACAGGGGTTGCATCCTGCAACCCTATAATCTTTGAAAGAAGGGGGGTCAACCATTCTTCCATAATTCCTCATGTTTTCTAACCAGATTGCTCCAGGTTCACCATTTTTGGCTATAGATTTTGAAACATCTTCATAGTCCATGCCAAGGTTAGCAAAGATAGAGTTGTTGCTTGCCCATCGATGAGTTCTTAAAGGGTGGCTATTGATAAGTTCTTTAAGATCTTCTATTCTTGACTTCGAGCTATCAGTATTAATTTTCTTTCTCTTGTTCTCAAGTTCAGAAAGCTCTTCAGACCAAGCATTTAATTCTGTTGGGTCTTTAAGCTTAGCAAAATCTTGGTCGTCGTGAGCTCCAAACATGATCTCCGCAGTTCTTCTTACTCCTCCAGACACTACGCAAACTCCAACCATGTTGTGCAAATCAACAATTTGTGTTGAAGATATGTAGTATGGTTTTCCATCTGCTCGAGAAAGAAGCTGCATGGTGCCGTTAATAAGCTCTATCAATGGTTCTGGTCCAGAAGCTACGCCTCCGAATCCTTTAATTGGTGATCCCATCTCTCTGACGTTTGAATAATCAATGTTTAAGGGAAGGGAACCCTTTCCGACAAAAGAATTAAGAATTGTTCTGAGTAATTCTACCCAGCCTTCTCTAGAATCTTCAACTATATAGGGCTCAGTAGTAGTTTTTGGTGCTTGTATTTTGACCTTGCCTGCTCCTCTAGTATCTGAGCCAACCCCAACTCCAAACATGGACATGTCCATTAAGAAGCAGAAGGGTGCTGCAAAATCTATATCTATATTTTCAGTAGTAACGAATGCGCAGTTGTTTAAAGCTGCGCCTCCTTTTTTGTAAATTACGTCAGTTCCCATCATCCACAGACCTCTGCCTGGGGGAGTAAACTTGAATTGCCACATTCTTTCAAACATTTCTTGAGCTGAAGCTTGGGCTTTTCGGTCATCCCAAGGGAGCCCCATGGCTCTAGTATGTTGCTTCTGAACATTGTACACGCCTTCTACGACTCTTTTGCAGGTCTGCCAAAATTCTTCTGTTTGGTCTTTGGATATGGGGCGCGCATAAGTTCTTTTATAAGTAAAGTATCCTACTGGCCCCCAATTAGGTTGTTTGTTTTGATAGGATTCAATAAAAATATCACTAAGTGAAAAAGTTCTTATTTTTCTTCCTTCAAAATATTTCGCTATGTACATTTGTGTCTTCTCCATAAATGTGTTTTTCATTTTTAGTTTTAATTAAAGTTATAATTTTTATTAGCAAAGCAGCATTTACGATAAGTATAGCAATTAATACTATTATTATTAATGCACTGATTTGCAAAAGATAAGATACTATCGTTAGTAAAAGATTTCCTACAGAAAATAACAAATCTTTTAAGATTTTTTTAATTTGATAATATATGTTTTCTAGCATATTCTAGTTCCTTATGAATCAATCTTCATCTATAGATTTGATTTCATTAAAGTAGCTAGAGAGATCTCTTTCTTTCATTCCAACGAAAAAGCAAAGCATGGAGAGGTTATCTTCACTTATAGCTTTGTTCAATATAGTTTGGAAGTCTTCTATAGAATGTTCTTCTAAACATGTAAGAAGAACGTCGATTTGTGCTTGTATATCGTAGAAGATGTTTCTAGTAAAAATAATTTTTTCTTCATCATTTAGCTTGAACTGGAGGTCTTTCATTATTTTCTCCTAATGTTTGATTCAACATTAGGCTCAGATTAACTAGAAGTCCACAAGTTATCGAGCCTATGACAGAAGTTATACTGTGAGATATACCGCTTAACAAGAAAAAAGTTAACATGACACTAATAAGGTCAGTTAATAAAAAATATTTTAACATTATTCTTTTGATAAGTGTTGGAAAATGAAGGAAAGAGAAAAGAAAGCTAAGCCAGGTGAGAATACCTAGTATTAGCCCGTCTAACATCTCTCCTCCTTATCTACTTTGTATACGATGTAGTTGTCTTCAATTACTTCTTGAGGCGTAACATGCCCATCATAAACGAGTGTTGATGCAGTTTTTTCATCTATTGCACTCACTAAGAAATTGGCTTTACAAGTCCAAGTCATAGCAACGCGATAGATAGTTTCTTCTATTAATTCATCCATTTGTTTCTCTTTTGTTTTATTGTTTATGTTTTTTGTGTAAAGCCTTCCTGGCCTAATGTTAGATCCATACGCGTGTGTTCTAGTTTGTCCACGACTATTATGGATACTTCGCCGTCTTCACTCCTAGCTATAGTGATGCCCCATGTATCGTTTTTATCTTCGATATGGATTGCATCAGCATCTGGATAGAAGTTTCTTACAAAAATGTCGTTCATTGATTCGTCCATTTCATCTCCACATGTAAGCTCATACCTATCTGTTCGAGAATTTTTCTTACTTCAAGTAGAGTGTCTAGCCGCTGTTTCCAAAAGTTTTTGACTATCTTCGCTGCTACCCTTGCGGATACAGTTGAAGACATATAGCTTTCTGCCATTCTTTCGATGACAGATGCTGCAGGGCGTCTAGCGCCTCTTTTTCCAAAGTTCATAACTATTGCATTAACGACATCAGACTTTTTAATTGAGTTTCCACCAGTAATTGCATCAGTCATAGATGAAGCTACACTATGGTAGTTGCTTGCAAGCTGAATATTGTTGGCAAGCTTGATCAATAGGTCTCTATAAACTACTTCGTCAAGAGTCCTAGCATTTGGTATTTGTATCATGAGCTCTGTTGCCCACTCGTAAAGAGTCTTGTCGTAAAAGACAAATTCTTTTACAAAAGAGCTAGTAATTTCAGAATAAATTTCTGAACCTTCTTTGACTACTTCTATAATAGTGTTTGCGTTGACTTCATGTTCGTTGTCATCTGAATCGATTTTTTCGTCATCCATAATTATTGCCTCTGTCAACATGGCGGATCCTCCATGATTGGTTGATAGTTATTTTTTATAAGATGTTGCCATACTTGGGTGATATGCTTGCTTGTTGTAGCGCTTACAAACTGTCCATTATCTTTGGCTGTGTAGTTGTACACTATAGGCTGATCATCTGACCAGCCATATCTAGCAATAGGCAAAGAGTAGGAAAAAAGCATAGAGCCAACACAAGAAAGATTATTTGTTCTTGAGCTTGCATCTTCTGCGGAGAGCCAACTTTCAATTATACTATTAATTTTCATAGGCTTCTCCTTGTTACAATAGGTCCAGACAGTAGCTTTCTTGCTTTAGTCAATTTACTTTTAAGCTTTATTAATTCATGAGCTGTTGATCCTGCCCAAGATAGCGGTATGCATACGTGAGTATATTTCTTATCTTTGAGTTTTTTTATATAGTCGGGCCAGTTTTCAAGCTTACCTGGCATTTGGTTTTTCTTAAGATAAAGAATCCTTCCTTGGAAGTGTTTAACCTTGCCGCCGTTTTTACCTTTTTGCCAAAGGTTTTCTTTCATCCAGCTTTCGGTTGGAACTTGCTCTTCTTCTAATGCATCGTCGAGCATTGAAGAGACCATGTCTCCTAAAGACTTGTATTCTTTTTTGTTCTCAATAGTCATTGGTTTTATCCTTGGTTTTGAAGCATAAAAAAGCCCCCACCTAAAAAGGTGGGGGCCTAATTACACTTTATGTTATCTTCTTACCAGAGAGGTCGTCTGTCGTTGTCATTGTTAGAAGCTGGAGCGTTGGCATCATTAGTGCCTCCGTTCTTAGCAACGTGTGACTGAGCAGCTGAGGCTCTTGATGCCGTACCTTGGCCCTTATTGAACTCGGTAATGATTGACTGGTAGATCTCAGTTTTAACTGTATCTCTGACTGTTTCGTCACCGATGAAGCGTACATCTTCAAACCAAGAATCGTTACCCTCTTTGTCTTTGCCCTTATGTTGAGGGGCTGAGACGAAGAGACCTTTAGATCCATCAATTACTTTGAATCCGTCGACTTCTAATACGTCGTCAATTATTAGCGATGCGAAGGCCATTATTTTGCCTCGCGGGTTCTTTACTCTTTTTATTCTGATTGAATAGCTGAACATTATCTTTTTCCTTATTTGTCAACTTGTTTTTATTACTTTGCCGCTGATTTTCAAGAAGCCATCTACTGACTGCTTCTGCGGCTGCTTCAATTATAAACTCAGCTAGCTGAGCTGCTGCTTTCCTCACTATTGGGGATGCTATCAGATTCACTAACCATTTCATCTTTTTTCTCCATAGAATTTTCCTGATTTACGCCTGATGGTTCTTCAACGTTAGAATTGTCTGTTATCTGTATTGCTACGTCATTCTTCTCAAGGAAGACTCTGTAGAAATAACCGAGAGCGAAACTCATGCCAACGAGTTGGTTGAATTTCATATCTCCGAATAGATCTCTGCTTTGAAGAAATCTACCAAAATTTACAATAAGTTCGTCAAAATCTGCTTTTGGTGCATTTACTACTCTGCCCAATAGCGCTTCAAGCAAAGTGTTCGAATCGAAATCTACTTTGCCTTCTTTAGTGGTTACTGTCCATGTGGTTTTTGGAGTTTCCATATTGATTAATTCCATCCTATGATTAGTGGTGCTGCAGACATGAATAGTCTAAGAAGAACTGTATACTCACCTGCCGATATTGGCACGTTAATATACTTCGATTCATCTCTGCTCTTGTTTCTTTCGCTAAGCTTTAACATAAAAGTACCAGCGTATCTATCTTTTCCTGGAGTAAGTTCCAAGGTTTTAACGATAGGGGATTCTGGCATTTGATGTATAAGTTTTGGCGGTTCATCTGGGTTGGAAAATAAATTACTTAAATCATTCATTCCTAATGCAAATGTAACTTTATCTGACCAACTATAGCTTTTGTCACCTGTTCCTGCAGCTGCTTCTAATAAAATAGCCCCGTTCTTTTTAATACGACCATTCTCTCCTTCTCTGGGGGGAATGATTGTGAACTGGGCAGCTCCGTTTTTCTTGTAAATACTAAATACTCCGGGATATTGTCTCATAGTTTCTCCTTATTTAACCAAGTAAGTATTAATAATCCTTGTCGAACAACTGCGTTAGCAGTGTGTTCTCCGTTTTTTTCTATGTCATCCATTACAAAGCTTAAAACATTTTCTGTATTGAAGTGCTTGCCTTTTGGTACATCCATAGCACCTAGGCCAACTCGTATGAAGATGTTTGCTAATATTTCAATTTTTGTTTGAAAGTCATCTACGCTTTCAATGTTGTTTAGAATTTCTTCTAGTACTTGTTCCTTCATTTTTATTTATTTCCATATCTATGTCGTGAACTAGTTGAGGTATTCTACCTCGATATTGCTTTTCAAGCGTTATTTCTGACGTAAAGTCAGATTGCCTGAAAGCATATGAGTTTATCATTTGATAAAGCCCACTTTGTTCATAACGAAAGCGAGCATCAATTTGCTGAGGGTCACCTATTATAATGAGTTTTGTAGATTCTGCAATCCTAGAAACTAAAGTTTTTAGTTCGTGCCAATCAAAGTTTTGAACTTCATCTAATATGAAGACTCCGTCTTCGTAATTGTTACCTCTCATGTATTCTACAGGAACAAACTGTATTTTCTTTTTATCTCTGAGCAGGGACATGTACCTGCCTTCAGAGCCTGTTAGCTTCTTTAAGATGATTTCATAAGAAGCTAAGTGTGGTGCGTATTTTTCATGCTGATCACCTGGAACTGGTCCGAAAGTTTTGCTTCTTCCGACAAGATGTGTAGGCTTGCATAAGTATATAGTTTTGTTATCATTGAATAATTGTTCTAGAGCATAGGCGAGAGCAAGAGTTGTCTTACCTGTCCCTGCTGCTCCGAGACAAACTGATACTCTAATCTCTTCGTCAGAGAGAGTATTTAAAAACGCTGCTTGTCTTGCGTCTTTGGATGCAATTCCAAAATAATTAAAATTGGGTGGTGTATAAATCTTTCTAACTTCTTTTTCTCCAACTACTTTGCAAAGAAAAATTTCTTTATGTTCGAGCTCATTTTGAGCTAGAAAAAAAGAGTTGATTGAAGCACCAGGTTTAAAATCTGGTATAAAAACATTTTCAGTGCTACTTAGTGCATTAAAAATCTCTTGAGGCAGTAGGACCTTAGGAAGAGAAGAAGTTGTCATATTTACTTTCCATAAAAAATATTATTAAGCAATCCAATCAGAGCAGATTCGCTCCTAACGGTGAACTTAGCTGGTATCATCTGAGTCTCTAATAACGATAAATAATCCTCGTCTAACTGATTATCTCTATCTAGCATTCTTGTAAAGAGTTCCTTTTTAGGTATATCTAATCTTACTACTTCTGTACCTGGAATTGAAACCCCACAAGCAGATTCTGCTATTAGTAGTGAGGTTGATTTTCTAATTTTTTTTACATATTTAAAATTTTTGTTGGGTTCGTTGAAACTTCTTATATCAATATAATCGATATCTAAGTTTTTTGATAGGTATTTTTTTATTATAGTTGTTTTACCCGAACATGGTAATCCTATTATTTGTACTTTCATTTTTCACTTGGGTATAAAAAAGGAGAACCCCAAACGGGGTTCTCCTAAACATTGGCTAAAGCCTAGTTTTTATTGTTACTGGTTGCCCTTAACGGCGCCAGTAGCGAATACTTCTGTAGCACCATCAAGAGTGGTAGCAGCCCAAGCAGTTGGGGCTACACCTTCGCCGTCAACAATAAGCTGTCGGCCATTAAGGCTATTGTCAGCTGCAAACTGAGCAAGTGTGGTGCCTTCGGCAACCTGAACGGATGAGGCACCTGGGCCTGGTACACGAACGAGAGTGATGTTTCGCATTTTTTTTCCTAAATAGAGTGAGTGGTTATCTTTGGATCCAAGTTGAAAAGAGTTTTTTTACTATACTCCCAACTTGTTCCTTTTCTTCGCGAAGATAGCATTGCGCAAATACAATGCACTGTATAGCTCGAAACCATTGAAACTAGTGTTGTACAAATTCGAAGATTGCATGGTCCTTCTTCAAGTTCAGAATCACTTCTTAAACAAGAAAACCATGAGTCAGCTTCGTTTACATTCATATTGTCAATAATGTTTAGCTCTCCAAAGTCAAAGCCAAGTCTTGTTTCAAAAACATTGTTAACTTTGTAGTTTAGTTTAAAAGTGGAAAGAGATTCTTTTCTTGCAGACATAGTGTCTACTGTAAGAACCATCGGCCCATTTAATAAATCTTTATGAGAGCTATCAAAAAAGTAGTCATGAGTTTCAACCTTAACTTCTGGATTGAATCTTTGTAGTACTGCTTTAAAAGCGTCTACTTTTCTCATGCCTATGTGTTCAGTATCGTATATTTGATTTGGCAGATTATGGCTTTCTACAATATCAGCGTCCCAGACGCGAAAATTATGAAAACCCATTTTTGCTGCATAAAGTCCTATATGACTTCCGGTTGCTCCGACCCCGACGATGTTAAGTGTTTTAGCATCTTCGGGACCGAACCATCCGGCATGCCTAAGGAAGCTTGGTGATGACATAGTGCCTCCTATAGAGCTGGTAGCTCCGTTTCAGTTGAAATTCCACCGAAAGCAGACGCGTAAGCGTCTAGCCAAAAGTCAATTAAAGCAGAAGCTTCATCTATTGTCTCAGCAGTTTGCAAAGCTACTGCAACTTCAAAAGCTAAGCTTATTATTGGCGCTGGCAGAACTGCATCTATAAGCAATTCATGCATGTTGATTTGAGAATCCATGTAGTCGTCATCGTCATAATATAAAGTTGTTAATTTTAATTCTTGTATTTCAAAGTCTGTTCCATTAAGCAACAAGTCCATGACGCAAAGTTCTTTAAGGTCACAAATTTGCATTAAGCATTTCATAAGACTGTCTACAGCAGTTCCGCAGTTGTTGCTCATCATGCAGTCTTCTGCAAGCTCTGTTACTTCGTCACGGTATTGAGTGATCTTTCTAGAAGTTACTTTTTTATTTGAACTTGATACGGGGCGTAGGCTTGCTTGTTTGTTTCTTTTTTTTTTACTACGTCCAGCCTTCGCATTGGCTGCCGTAGTTTGTGACAAGTAACCTCCAGATGTGCCTGGCCAGTCTAAAAAGCCTTGATTGCCATAGCTCTTGGTTGCACCAAGTGACAATGTACGCTTTGGTGCTGGCTTCTTTTTAAATTTAGCTTTAGCTTGCTCATCAATATGATCAAAGTTGGGAGTCTCTACAAGAATTGGAACATTCTCAGAGAGGATTCCTGTTTCGGGGTCCCATATTTTAGAATAGAACATATCTTTTTTATTAAAGATAAGCATTACTTGGGGAAGATCGACTTTCGATTCTTGACCGTTTTTAATAAGCTCTTTAAATTGCTTCTGGTCTTGACCTGATGGATTTACGCCCATGTTGTGATGAGAATGGCACCATACAGTTAGATCAGAGAGTATGTCGTTAGCTTTGTCATTTCCATGATCAGATACTAGTTCTCTATAGAACTTGATCATCATCTCAGGATTAGATTCTACTTCGGCTCCAGAACAATATTGTTCTGGGATATACATTTCGTATATTTTATAGACAGTATGAGCTTCTGTTTCAGAGATTCTTTTAAGCCTATGAAACCATTGTGCTTCTTTTGGAGCTATGTCGACTATATGTCTAATAGCAGAAAGGTCTTCATAAGATATCTGTAGGTATATCTTTTTATTTAAGATTTTAAATTCACCATTAGGCTTCATTGTTTTCCTCGATGGTTCGGGTTGTGAGTTGCGCATAAGAAACGTATCCAGGATTTCTGGACAAACGTTGCCTTTCAATTCTTCTAATATTTGGAAGAATTTGTGGTTCACTTATTACAGCAGTTGGTGTAGCTTGAGTAAGTTCTTCTGTAATTGGTTGCTCTGGTATTTCTACGTTTACAGTACTGAGTTGCAAATCAAGAGTATCCATAAGATCTAAAATCGAATCCTCCATACCTTCTTCAGTTGAGAGAAGATGTTCGTTAATCTTTTCTTCTTCTGAGATTTCCGTTACTTTTTCTAGAGTGACTTCAGAAAGAAGCGGAAACTTAGTGTGGTTTCTGCCCCAAGTATCAACTGAGTTAGCAGAAGTTACCCAAGTCATTGCAGCAAATATTGCAACCTTAACATCTCCATCTTGATAAGCAGAGTTTATTGTCGGTGAAATATCTCCAAGGCAACCACTAGTCCAAAGCGAAAGAGTAGATTTAAAATTATTCCAAGATACATCAGAGTAACTTCTTGAAGAAGTATGTGGGTGAGTCCAAATTTGTCTATTATTTGGATCATGACCAAATACGGCATCAGTAGAACATAGTCTAATGTTCACAGTTTGACTACTGTTTCTCCAACAATTTTCATAGCGGTCTATTCTGTCGGGAGCGTAATGCACTTTGACTTCGTATGGACCAGCGACTCGCTTGGTACAATCTTCGCCTTTTAATGCATAGTCTACTTTAATAATAACTGGCTTTTTTGTATGAAAGGTGATTGATTCTATCTTTGGAACGAATCCTAGAAGAAGCTTTTCCCATAACTCGCTAGATATATCTTGAATTATTTCTGATCCTTCTGTGTCTTCATCTCTTAAAGCTAAAATTATTTCTTTTGCAACAAGAAATTCTTTCTTCATTTTTGCATAAAGTGCTATTTCGGGATATTCTTTAATAGAGAATATCCATGGATTTTCTGGATTTGACTTATTAACATTAGCAAAAGCAGCTGATAGTTGAGTTTCCAGTCCCCATCTTGTGGATATTTCGTGGATTGCTGGTATGCAATAATCAATTTTAGTAATGATGATTCCAGATTCAGCCATATTCTTAATGAAAGATCCAGTTTCAGAATTATCGCTTTCCATTACTCTTTTAAAAGAAGCTTCTTTGGCACTTTCAAGTGTTTTGATTTTGGAACTAAGTTCTTCAATCGCAGGCATATAGCCTTCAACCGTAGTTGAAGCTTGAGTTATTTTGCCTTCAAGGTGGATTTGATCTTTTGCAAGCTCTTCAATTAGTTCTTTATACTTCTCTATTCTTGTTTTAGTATGATCTAGAGTCGAAGTAGAAGAACTTATGTCATTTTTGGCTTTCCTAACAGATTCTTTTACATTTTTATAAGCTTCTTTTGCTCTGTCATACTCAGCGATATTAGGATCTTTTAAAGCAATTGCATATTTTGAAAGATGATCAATATCATTGTCATTAATTGTTTGTTTGTTACTTTTGAAATCTTCATTGCTCATTGCAAAATCTGGGTTTTCTAATCGATCTCTAAAGATTTCAGAAAGCTTGTCCCAATAAACTAAGTTATTAGCAAATTTTTCAGCAATCATTTTTCTATGAGCTTCTGGATCAATGATTCCGATTCCTTTTTCTGCGAAAACCTTATTCAAGAAACTAGGGATAAAGTTAATAGCTCTTTTATATTTTAAGATTTTTTCAGTTGGAAGAGTAACTATAGAATTGATAAAAGTTGCTTTCTCAATTTCACCAGTTTTTTGATTTAGAATATTGTAATTAATTTTAAATAAGAAAAAACATGGTGAAGAGAAAAGTGCTGAAGTTTTTCTTGACCTAGTGTCAGTACGAACTTCACCTGAACCTCTGTATACAGAAGAGAAGTTTTTGATATTCATCATGCTAGTGTTAGAACTTAATACAGACTCATATGTAATTGAGGTACCAGGAATTATAGTTTCTGGTCCAGCAAATACTACGTCTGACATCTCTCCTACCGAATAGCTACGACCTCTCCATTGAGGAAATTTATCACTTCTACTAGAAGCAGATTGTTTTCTTGCAAAGGTTCTAGTAAATTCAGAGCAATTTGGTGCAGATGTTAACGAAGTGAAATCAAAGATTTTTCCCATATGGTTTATTATTTCAAGAGGTATCTTTGAATATACTTTCTCTCCATCTATAGTGTAGGTATTGTATTCTGATACATAGTAAGTTTTCTTTTCGTTTATTTTTGTATTAAGATCAATTAATACAAAGCGCTCATCTTCTGTAAAACTATAATCTGGAGAGCTATAGACTGAGTGGTCAAGATTTCTACTTGAAGAAATTTCCATAAGGTGAGAAGAGTATGTTGATTGTAAGCTGCCATGATGAGCATACGTAAAGTTTGTTAAAGGTCCAGAGTAATAAATAGGACCGCATGAGTTCTTGGAGAGAAATTTCAAGACTTCTGGAAGAAACTGATTGGATTCGTCATCAAAGCTAGCTGCTATACCATCAATTTCGTTACGAAGGCTTTCGTGAGTATTGTAATAATATCTGTAATTATCTCTACGCTCGTCAAAGTGGCGAAGAAGACTGTTATAGCGACTAAACAATTGCATATATGGGCGACGATTTCCATTGAGGTATGCAAAGGCTTTGTTGTCAACAACAAAAGAGCAATCTGTAGCAATCGACGTATTGGTGTTTGTATCTTGCTCAACCAAAACGTCTTGACTCTCTTCTGACGTTGGAGCTTCTTCCAAGCCTTCGTGGTCTTGGATTGTTAATTCAGGCATCACTGCCTCCTTCTTTAGGTGTGGTTATCAAATTGTGAATTAAAGCAATGAGTGCATTTGATTCATTTAAAAAATCATGATCATTGCTATAAAAAATTGGCTTATGGTCATCGGTGTAGAGTAATGCTAAAGAGCAGCATAGGCTGCAAATCAAATTTTCTGGAACAGAGAAATTAGAAATCTCTTCATCAGACATGTACTCAAGCTTTTCTATATGACCACATTCATCTTGATTTAAACAGATGAGTTTCATTTTAACTTTCCATTTGTGAGGTGTGTGTAGTACGATAGTACATAGCGTAATTATACGTTTTAATTGTACTAGAGATTTGTTATGAGTAATTTTAGATTAATTGCATTGTGCTCAGCACTAAGTTTTTTACCTGCCAGTTCACCTGTCGTGAACTATGATATCAATACAGGCCCGTTACCAAGTAAAATTTTAAAATCTAGCGTTTGGTTGTCACCTACTCCAATGCCTGGAGTTGGAATAGGGACTGGTATTGCTGTACAAATAAACGGAAAGAAAGCAATCTTGACAGCAGAGCATGTTGCTGCTGCGTTGCCTTTTCCTGTTGATATTTGTTCTTTTTATGATGAATGCATAAGAGGAATTAGTAATTATATTTCTGATTCTTCTAGTTCGCTAGATACGGATTGGGCTGCTTACTTTGTAGAAGAATTTCCAGAAGGAATTCGAGCGGCTCGTATCTCAAGGAGAGAGCCTGCAATAGGGGATGAGCTTTGGTCCGCAGGTAGAGCCTTTGGAGACAGCTCGATGGTCGTCAAAGGAACTCTTGCTTGGGTAGAACAAGCTAATGGTCGCAAAATTTATATATTAAATACTTACAGTGTGCCTGGTTTTAGTGGCGGTGGAGTATTTAATACAAAAGGTGAATTAGTCGGTATAACTGTTGCGATAAGAGTTAATGAGATAGGAACCCAAGAAAACTTTGTTCTTGTGGTCCCTATCTCAGAACTAGACTTATTTTAAGAAGTCTTTTCAATTTCCGAACTAACAGAAACTCTATACATTCTGAACTTTGATCCAGGATGGGCCGTAGAGAGTGATCGACGAGCTGTGCGAGCATCTTCTCGCGAGATAAAGACAAAGCCTGGAAGAGCTCTATTTCCGTCACCCATAGCGATGTAATACAGGTATCCCGGCACATTAGAAATGCCTTCTCCTGAAAAATCTGAGTAATTCAAGCGAGTGTTAGTGGTTTGGGTAGTAGTGTCAGTAGAGTTGTAAGGTGTGTAAGCCATTTTTTCTCCTAAAATGGTAGTTGACTTGCGTCTGGTTGTATATTTCTGAAATTCTCATTATGAGAATCTACAGCCTCTATTTGTCCAATCGTATCTTTATAGTCTCTCCATTTGGAATGAGACTTCATTAGTCTAGCAACAGATTTCCATATATTCTGATTACGCCATGCGTAGTACTCCTGGCCGGAATAACTACCGCCAGTAGCTCTAATTACTTGATTAGAAGATAATACAATATTGGGGTATGCTTCATAAGCTTGAATAAGCAAGTCAAAAGAACTGTCGCTTAAATTGTAGCCCCATCTATAGCAGTATTTTTTAAATCTAAGTAATTGGATAATGATATTGTCATTTATTTCTTTCTTTTCTTCTAGAGCTTCTTTTATCATCCAAGGATTCAATATGTTTAGAATCCTTTCATTATGAAAAAGGGGAGCGTCTTTGTGTAAAAAGAATTGATTTTTTAATGGCGCAAAGCCAACAGCGCAATTGACAAAGTCAAATGTTGGCAGAATAGACTCTGCGTCACCATTGACTTTGTGTACAATTTGAAAAACTTCAAATTTATTTTCAGCATGTTCTGGATGCTTGACGCGTAACGTCGTAGCATTTTCTGTAACGTATGCTTCAGCAATAGAAATCTTTGATAAGATGCTTATTGCTTCTTGTGCTTTTTCTTCATCAGTGAAATAAATGTCATAATCAGAGTAATACAAACTATTAATTTCATCTAAAGCTCCTTTATCTCTAGGAGCAAAGAGAAGAGACATTGGGTACCCACCTGCATAGAGTGGATTCAAGTGCTCTATCTCTTTAGAAGCTTTAGATTTTTTATGAATTGATTCGATATTGTTAGCTAGGACTGTTCTTATCTGCGATAAGTTTACCTGCTTGATCATTAATCGCCTCCAAAGCCAATATTTTTTGTTTTGTTTTTATTCTTTTTTAAGCTTTCTACATCTTCTGGAGTTATCTCAACAGAAGTTTGTTCGTTTACGACTATCTGTACTGCAGCTTTTCTTAGTAGTTTTTGAACGCCTCTTTTTATATCTCTGATACCTCCCAAAGAAGCGATGCGCGCAAGCGTATCACTAGAAAATGATATCGGATGGCTGTCTAGATGAAAGTCTGCTTTGACTTCAGGAATTAAAAATTCTTCTAGAATAACAAGCTTTTCTTCATAATCGTAGTCTCTAAAATAGATTATTTCAAATCTGTCTTTTAGAGCTGGAGGTATTTGTTCTTCGTAGTTCGCAGTACAAATAAACATAACTTTAGACAGGTCTATTGGAGACTCAATGTATCTGTCTATAAATTCATTATTTTGTTCTGGATCTAAGATTTCAAGAAGAGCGCTTGTAGGGTCTCCTCTACTATTCCCCATTTTGTCTACTTCGTCGAGTAGTACAATAGGGTCAAAGGTTCCACAATTTTTTAAACCAGCTATAATTCTACCAGGTCTAGATGCAACATAAGTTCTTCTGTGACCTCTTAATTCTGCTTCATCAGACATTCCACCAAGAGCAATTTTAATAATTTCTCTGTTAGTGGCTTCAGCTATAGATTTTGCTATACTGGTTTTACCAGTACCTGGTGGGCCTAAAAAGCATATCACTGACCCTCTACTATTGTCTGATAGTTTCTCTATTACCATGTGTTCGAGAATACATTCTTTAACTTGGTCAAGACCGTAGTGTGATTTATTTAATATAGATATGAATTTTTTAAGATCTGGCTCTTTGTAAGAAAAATTGCCCCAAGGTAAGCCTTCAAGCCAAGCGAGGTATTCTTTTATAGTTTGATATTCAAGAGAAGAAGGTGGTAGCTCTTTGAGTCTTTGCTTTTCCTTCTCTATTTTTGACCTTACTTCTTTTGGAGCGGAAACAGATGAATTAGTTTCCTTCTCAATAGAGGGGTTGTTGTGAGCAGCATTGGCAGCGTATATAATGCTGGCCGCTTCACTGGGAGTCATATTTCTCCTAATAGTGGCTGTACTCCTATTATTGTCACCAGCTCTTATTGAGGCAAGTATTACAAATAAGTGCCTTATTACAAAAGTGATTCTTTCTAAATTACTTTGATATTGAAGATACTCTAATCGATCTTCATGATCTAGTGGTATGTCACTGACTATCACGTTAGCAATTTTAATTAGATCGTCAGTAGTTTTGACTTTTGCTTTTAGAGTTGGAGAGAAAATGTTTTCGTTAGCAATTATATAATTTATAAGAATTGATAAGTCGTTAACTAATTCTTCTTCTCCAGGAAGGATCTCTTCTTTAATCTTCTCAAAAGGTATCCAGTAGGATTCTCTTTTTAAAGCAAGCTGCCTCAAGTGAGTTCTGCAGACTATTTTTGCTTTGACCAAAGTGTCAAAATCTCTAACTTTTTCAGCTTTTAGTATACAGATTACACCTATTGGATTCAGGTTATCTTTTTTTTCTTCTTCAGAAGCACATAGTTCAATTGCAATAGATGTATCGTTAGACACACCTATTGCAAAGAATTTTTCTTTTATACCTGGTCTAAGCTCTACTTCAACAGTTTCCATCTTGGCAGCTGCTTCATGAGAAAGGCTAAATCTAAAAAGATTATTAGGTATCGGAATACCTTCTTCTTTTGACAATATTGTTAAAGGGATTTCATGCACAGTGACCACCTCTGATGAGTACTTAGTATTATCTTACACATATGGGATGTTGTCGTGCAAGCTGTCTTAAGGGTATAAATTTGACAATTTTAGACGACTAAGGTTTGTCCAGGTTTTACTGCGACAATCCACGAAGAGCGATAAGGCAAGTATCCGTTAGGAAGAGTCTTATGGTAAGAGCATGAAGCTTTAAAGTCTGCAGGTGCAGATACAGCTGCATAGCCAGCAATTTGATTAGCATCCATTCCTGGCCCTTCGTTAGAAGTAGCAGGAGTTGTTGCTGAAACATAAGGTGTGTAACTACCTTCTTGCTCTTTTTCGTTTGAAGCTGTCAGGTAAGGAGAGTATCCTGTTTCTGCTGGCTCTCCTGATGCGCTTGTTTCTCCAGTCGTGAAAATATACCCGTCGCCATTAAAATCGCTATACGTGGAATAGCCCATGCAAGTCCAAGTGGGATCATTATCAGCATTCTGAGAAAAAGATACCATGTAAGGGCTATAGGAAACAGATAGTTCATCATAGCCGAATGTGTTGTAACTGGTATATGTACTTTTTGCACTGGCGGTCTCCACTTCTACTAATTCTTCGACTTCTTCTATTATCCAGGTTCCTAGATTTGAATCAGTCTCATAGATAGAGCTAGCAAGAGAAACAGCAATTTCTTGAGCTTCATCTACATTATTAGCTTCAACTGTTTCTACAACACCATCAATGGGATTGTGTTCGAAACTTAGCTTTATTTTGTATTTCATTTTTTTTCCTATTGTATTCTTCTTAGAAGAGCTTTAGACATTTCTGTATTTTCATCTTCTAAGCGAGATATGGTTTCTCTTAAGGAGAGAATTTCTTCCTTAAGTAAAGACATCTTTTCTTCCTCTATTGAGGTAGGAAAAGTTTTGTGTTTAATATAATGTATAATATATTTTATGCTGAATTGTATTAATGTAGAAATAGTCAGTATACCAATTAAAGCGAGTGTATTAATCAGTAGTTGAGATATTTCCATTTGTACCTTCTTTAGAAGTTTCAGCTTTCATAGTTGATTTATTTGTAGCTTTTGACACTTTTCTTGCAGAAGTTTTAATTTTTGAGAGTTCGTCAGAAAGAATTGAAACTTGAGTTTTTAACTCAATATTCTCTTTAATTAATTCAGCAATCTTGTTACGTAAATCTTTTAGATTTTTTTCTTTTTTTGCCGAAATGTCGGCATGATTCGTTAGCATAGTATTCTCCTAAGTCTAGTTTGTTCATTTTAGTCCAAATACCTTCAGTATTTGTATACCATATATTTTTAAGCTTAACACCTTCAGAGAGTAAAGTAAACATACATCCTGGGCAAGGCTTGCTATTCGCAAAGCGACCCAAAGGTGACATTCTTGCTATGTATATTCGAACTTTAGATCTTTTTGCTTTAGGAACTTTGTATATGGCATGGGTTTCTGCATGATGCATATGGGTAATATGCCCATTTTGCTTAAAATAGTTTATTTTAGGACTAGTTTTTGGATTATTCCAACCTAAAAACTTTTCTTTTTTTATAGAAGCTAAAGCAAAATGCCTATATCCGCCAGGTGGCTGCTCCTGCATTGCTGGATGAGAAGCAAAATCTTCATAGTACACCTTTCATAGGGTCCCTCCTTCTGCAAATTGAAGAGCTTTGAAAAAGTTTTCCTTCAATTCTAACAGTTTGGTTTTATTTTGAATGGCATTTGATGGTTCCCATGTACAGATTACAGGGCACTCCCAAATGGTTCTGTCTTGTTCGTTTATATTTCTGCTTTTTTCTTGTAAAAGAAAAGTAGACTTTGAAGAGCTATCAGGATTATCGGATAACCAAATCATGTATTCTGAAGCAGCTTCACCAATGCAAATTATAGACTTAGGTCTTAAGTCTATAATCTCTTTGCAAATTCCATTGCCTAAATTTATCATTTCCAACATGGTTGGTTCCTTGTGGTCAGGAATTTCATGTTTAATAATGCTAGATATGTATATATTAGAAGTTATATTTAGCGTACAAAGGATTTCTAGAAGCAGCCGAGTGTTACAAGGAGCTTCGTGAATGATAAATATGTCTGGATTGTCTTGAGTAAGGTTTACTCGTGTGCCTTCAGTGTGGATTTTACTCCAAGCAGAAGGATACTCTTTGGAACCAAAACACTCGTTACAAACGAATGTTGTTTTAATCAGAGATTCCATTTCTGATTTTGTAGAAATCGATTGCACCTTGTACTCCAATGTACATGCAAGCAATCAATGTCCAGTCTCCAGATTCTAAAGTTTGTTTAGAAATAAGAACTGTGGCAACTATGAAAGCAAGTAGTTTTCTACTTATAAGTTTGCCAAGTACAGCATCTAGTATAGATTTTGTTCCACAAAGGAACGCTTTTATACGAGACGTTGTTTTTTTAGATTCTTCTGGGGACTGAATAGACATTAGTGATAAACCTCATCATCTCCACTATTATGTATCATAATCATGGTATCTGTATCAAGTTTTTCTTGTTCACCAATTCTGGCTTCTATTAGTCTGAATGCCATTCCGAAAACGATAGCCATTTCTTCATATCCTAAAGATTTGTAGCTATCTGCTTCGAATATTCCATTCGAGAGAGCCATAGTGATTGCTTCAAAAGTTTTTTTGGGATGCTTTAGGCTTGCTTCTTTACAGAAAACAAGCATTGCATTAATGAGCTGGTCAATAGTTAGTTTGTCAGCGCTTAGGGCTTCTAGTCTTTCTTTATATTTTTCATCTTCCATTTTTTTACCTAAAAAAAGGGGCACGAGCAATGATGCTCGCGCCCCTAATATTTGTGTCTTTGACGACTACCCTTCGGTAGGAACGCCTTCGGTAGAAGGCATGCTGTCAGACATATCGTTACCCTTGATCTTGTCAAGGAAATGTACCTTGGATGCCACAACTTCGAAAGTGTTATGACGAACTCCATTGGAATCATCGTACTGTCGAGGACGGATGCTGCCTTCGACACTTACCTTAGATCCCTTCTGAAGATACTTGGCACAAACCTCTGCAAGAGGTCCCCAAGCAACAACAGGAATCCAGTCTGTCTCACGGACAAGTCGGCGTGTGTCGCCAGCGCCTTGGTAGAAGCGCCTATCAATAGCAACATTGAAATTAGTTACTCCTCGGCCAGAGGGAGTATTGCGAAGTGCTGGGTCCTGACCGACGTTTCCGATACCAGTGAAAAAGTTCATCTGATTTTCTCCATATAATTATAAACGTATTATGGCGTTAATGCCACAGAAAACGCGAGCGCAAGCTCGCGAAAACTAATCATTGGAGTATTGGTCTTTCTTAATATTCTTGTGTCATATTATGATGCTGATCTATCGCTATGTTAGCAATGGTATCTACTAATTTATTGTATTTGTTTGTCGAGTGACTTTTGACCCATTCTATTTTTATGTTAGAAAAACATTCATATAAATGGTTTGCTACTTCTGCAAGTTCTTTGTTGGCTTTGGGTGTCATCTTACCACTGGAAATGCCAATGGCATAAGTAGAGTCAGAGCAAATAAGTATTTGTTCGTTTAAAAGTTTTTGCTTAAAACACCAAGATAAAGCCATTTTTACAGCAAATAATTCTGCGTAATTGTTTGTTTTATTTCCAAGGTATTTGTGCTCTGTATATAGCTTTCCATCAGGAAAAACTACTAACATTGCAGAAGAAGCTGCACTTATTTTTTTTCTGTATGAACCGTCTGTATAAATAGTTATCATTGCTTACTGTTGTTTGCGGAATCATTATCGATCCGTATAAGTTTTGGAACTATCTTAAACCATAACATATCATAAAGCAAATAAAGAAAAGTTCCTATTATATTTCCAGTGATTGAAGCGAGAATAGATGTGTTTATATCTCTAATAAAGAAATAAGTTATAGCAAAACCAGTTGGTATGGCTATGAAGAATCTCCATATTAAAGCCTTTAATAATAACATTTTAGCTGGCATGATTGTTCTTACTTGCTTGTTAGATTTGTTCAATATATCCTGCTAGTATAATGCATTACGTCTATAATATGATACATTATGTCTACAGCAATGGTTATCTTTGATGAAGAAATATAAAAGAAATTTATATGTTAAAAGGAAAAGAAAGAAAAAGAAAAGAAAAAAGTCTTTCAATTCTCCAGATCAGAGATTATTGAGAGATTGGTCAATTCAAGTAAGGACTAGAGATTCTTACACTTGTAGAAACTGTAAATCAAAAAGGCATACTCATGCCCATCATATGGTTTCTAAGTACTATGTACCAGAATATACATTATTGCTAAGTAATGGTATCACGTTATGCAAGAAGTGTCATCTTGGACCCAAGGGTGTTCATGGGAAAAGTACTGCATTGACGCCTTTTATAGAAAAGCTTAGAAATATTTATAAAGAAAAATCAATTAAAAAAGCTGTTCAAATCAATGAATAGGGAAGCAGCTCCATAAGCAACTATAAATATAATTGCTAGAGTTGCCAAAATTTTTAAAGATTTATTCATATTACACCTCCTTTTGAGAGGTGCTTATTAGCAGAATAAGGCTTTTAAATTCAAGTTATTTGTAATGTTCTGGTTTGTAGCTTGATAATATATCATAAAGCTTACCAGGAGACATGTTGGGTGTATTGTAAATACTTATGTCATGCCACATGACTATTCTAGAGTATTGCAGTGCGTGGGCTATCCATTCAGAACAGTACCATTTGTTTTTGTTTTTAACGGTATAAGGTCCGAATTGAGATAGAATCATTCCTATCCAATCGTACTTTAATCCTTGAGTTTCTTCAATGAATCTATAAAGTTGATCAAGTTGGTAGATCTTTACAGCTTCTCTAGGGTTTAACGGTATCTCAATTATGTTCCATTTTTCTGGATTATAATTTCTTTTAACTCTAAGC
>Ga0315320_10000098_pt1 | contig 66053 bp, 66 predicted proteins | sample M140m21515metaG_FD_203458 | JGI IMG/M metagenome (GOLD analysis project Ga0315320, IMG submission 203458) | Ammonia-oxidizing marine archaeal communities from Monterey Bay, California, United States - M1 40m 21515 | ecosystem: Environmental > Aquatic > Marine > Coastal | place: USA: California... | reverse complement strand
GAGTAAAGCATCTCTGATATATAAATTAAAAATGTTTTTTATTGTTGAATCCCTTAAAGACTCTACTAGAAAAGACGATTATGATAAAGTAGTGAATAGTTTTAATGAAACTAATAGAACACAATTAAGCAATTTACTTCTTCATTTTAAGAATAAATGTAGTGTTGGATTGAGAAACGGAGAATGGAATATAGTTGGGTGGAAAAGTTGGTTAAATGATATTTCAGACATTAGGGCAGCAGCCCGCGATGTTGATGATGACAAGATATTATTGAGTGCATTTGACAATATCCTTAAGGATTTAGAGGATTTACCAACACTAAAAGTAGATGTATTTTATGAAACATTAGAAGAAGATACAAGAGATAAAATATTAGCAGTATTTGAGTTGTTAAAAGATGGAAGTCGTGAAGCACTACAAACGAAAACTAAAGAGATTTCTCCAAGTTTAAATTCAAGAGAATTTAAAAGATTTATAGGTGAGTATCCCACTTTTGAAGAAGATGTAGGAAAACCCTCGATGAAGAAACTACCAAAAAATGATAAATTATGGATTAAGGGAGATTTAAAAACTCAAACTAAAAATAGTTCAATATACAATTTTAAAACTAGATATTTAACTCACTTAGATACAGGTGCAATCGAAGATAATATAGACAATGAAGAAGAACCGATGATGACATTAGACACTTTACCTAACGAAAAGAAATATAAATTAGAAATAGAATATAAAAGATTAATAAAATTCAGTAGGAATATAGATTCAAATATAGGAACACCCAATTTTGAATTAAGAGAAATGTTTAATGAAATAGACACGAATAAAAATAGAGAAATTGATGAAAATGAAACAGATAGGGCAGATGTTATAATGATTAAAAAAATATTATTGAAACGTTTCGATAGTATTAAAAAGAAAATATTTGATGAAATTAAAATTTCTATGATTACAGTTTCTAATGATAAACTTCTTTCTAAACCAAAAACCAAAACAGGGAAAACACAAGGATTCAAACCATTAGAGTGGTTAAATAGTAAGGGGATATAATTATGGACGAGGGGAAAAAATATGAGTGGTTTTCAACATATGTCAAGGAAGGAATAGTAAAACTTGAAGACGACCTTGAAAATTATATTGTCGAAAATGAAGATGTGGAAGATATAGGTAGTAGAATAGATGAATTGTTAAATATGATTTTTTCTGATGAATCGTATTTACATAGACTTATGACAAAGGATAAATCTTATGCTTTAGAAAACCCTTCTGATATTCTAGGAGAAGGCTCAATGGAAAGCCAAAGACAGGCTTTTAGAACTTGGTTAACAGGTAAGGCAAAAAATCTGTTTGTTGGTTATCCAAACGAAGTAGCGTCTTTTCCAAAAAAAATTAATGATATGGAAAATTATGCTTTAAGACAATATTTAGGAGAAGCGTATACTGACAATTTAGATTTAGATTCCAACTTTCGTAGGGAAGTATCTTCTTTACTTTCTAGAAGTCCGATGGATGTAGACATAATAGATGATATGCTTAACAACTTTTCAGATAGGAATACTAGAGAAACACTAAGTTTCAAAAGAGTCTTCGAGGATAAAACACATTCGTTAAATGGATTAAAATTGAAAAGCGGTGCTAGTATAGACCCCGAAACCCGCAGTAATTTTTTACAACATATTGAAAAGTTACGAGGGAATGATATGAAAGGAATAGTTAAAGTTTTAGAACCACTATTAGATTTAATTAGTCGTTATGATTCAAAACAACAGGGAAAAACTATTATCTTTTCAGCACCTTCTATAACGGGCAAGATAGATTTAAGAAGTTTAAAAAATAGAAAGGCCATATATTCTTATTGGACGGGAATAAATAAAGAATACGAAGTTTTTCAAACTAAATATTTAGATTTTATCAATGCCGTTGATAAGATTGGCGGAGAAGACGAAGAAGAAGAAGTTCTTACACCTGAATTAAATAGTATTATAGAAGAATTAAAATTATTTAAAAATGAAATAGGTTCACTTAACATTAAAAATAATTTAAATTATGTAACTAAGTTTGGTAAAATGCAACTTAAAGGTTATATGAATAAAAAAATTCATATTAAATTATTTGTAGAACTTCTTAAAGATAAAAAAATAATTAACTTTACAGAAGATGTTGATTATGAAACTGATGCGGCATTAGAAGGTAAACTTACAGAGAATCAAGGTGCTAAAGCAGTATCAACGTATGATAAAGACACAGGTCAAGTAACAGGAACAACAGCAGAAATAGACGAAATAAAAAGGACAGGGCAAAATTCCATAACAGCAACAGAAAATAAAGAACTTGAAGATATATTGTCTAAGTTTAAGACGGTTGTAGCAGTTGACCCAATATATTATCGGGCTTTTACAGATAGAGGTAATTCAGAAGCGTTCAAAAATACACCGATTTTTGAAAATCAACTGAAAAAACTGAAAAAACTATTGTTGATTCAAGGCGCTAAGTTTGATGCTAATTATAACACTAGAATTAGCATAGATAAAAAAATATTAGAGTATGTTAAGGAACTAGAAGATTTGGCTTCTGTTACTGATTCGATGACTGAGTTTTATTTACCATTGTCTTCTACAACAAAGTCTGATTTAATTATTGATAATGAAGAAGATGATGTGTTTAATAATGGGTTGGATTCAGAAGACATAAACAGAAAAAGCAAAAATATATCAAAGTTTTTAAACACCTTTTCTAAAATATATGATGAAAGTGTTTCTCCTACCGCCACTAACTATGGTAAAGAATCTTCATTAGATATGGGGGCTAAGGACATTAAAGGCATCAAGGGTAAAAAACGATTAAATAATTTAGGTACATTAAATGCCAAAGAATATCGTTCAGAATTAATTGAAGCAGAAAAAGAATTAGATGAATTATTAACTGCAATAATTGACTTTTTCGTTGTGCCTGTCTATCATCAATATGTTCCTTTCGATGATGAAATTGCCTTTACTATGAACGAGAACTCTATGAAAACTTTTAAATCTTTAGCAAGCGGTTCAAGTAAAAACAATTCCTTTATTCGGTTATTAAATATAGAAAGAGAGTTAGGATATGCTATGATTTCTTCGGAAGACATAAAGGAATTAACTGAGTTTATTAATTTAATTAATTCCCCATTAAAAAACGCTGATATTGAAAAACTAAAAGCGGAATTTAAAACGATAAGTTCTGCAATAAAGGAAATTTTACTAGTTCAAGGTGAAACTGTTATTGTTGATGAAATAAATACAGAACTTGGTGCTTTTTTATATGAAACTTTGGAAAATAATAATTTGATAGATGATTGGTTTAAAACAAATAAAGAACTTGGTGTTAATCCAAACGGTTATTATCCTAATTCTAAGAGTGGAAAGACACCTAAAGATTGGGACGAAGAATTTAATTCTAATATTAACTATCCGTTTAAACAAATTATTAATTTAATTTTAAGACATGATGCTAGTATAACTTCATCTTCGGCAGGTAGAAGAAAAGTCGGAAGTAAAAAAGGCATTGCTGCATTTAAAACCGCACTAAAGGACATGAAAGTTTTGCGTAGTGAAGATGAATTAAAAATATTAGATGCACATGATAGCATCAGAAAAATGATGGGTAAGCCTGTATATTATAATACTTCTAAAACACACAATTTCGACCAAGTTAATAGTACTATTGAAATAATGAAAAGTGATTTTAATGTTGACGTTTCGGCACATGAAATAAATTTAATAGTGAACGAAGTTAATTCTATGGATGATATAAGCACAAGACATGGTATTCCAAAGGAAGGGGTTTATTTCATAAAGGCTAACTTTAGGTGATTTTTTGGAATTAAATGAGTTAGACTTTGTAACACAAATGGATATGGAATTATCTAAAACTTCCTTTCCTTATTTTTTCAAGAATGTTTTAGGTATGATGTATCCTGAATATATGCAAGAATGGTTAGAATCTATGAATACTACTGATAGAACAGTTATAATTTGTAGTAGAGACCACGGAAAATCTGTTTTTATGCATAGTTGGGTGGTATGGAATCTTATATTTCAAGAACCGCCTTTCCAAATGTTGTATATTTCTTCCAACCAAAAGCAGACTTTAGTTCACATGAGAGAAATTGATAGATATTTCAATATACCTGCATTAAAACAATACAAACCTAGTAGGGGTTGGGCTATCGGTAATATTCAATTAACAAATGGTAACGCAATTTTAGAGCGTTCTGTTGGTTCGCAAATTAGAGGACTTCACCCTCAAGAAATTATCATTGACGACCCTTTGAAAGAGTTTAGTTTAGTGGGTATTGAGAAAGTTACTGATTGGTTTTTTGGAGATATGATACCGACACTACATCACACTTCTAAATTGAGAATGATTGGTACACCATTTACATATACCGATATATTTTCGCAATTAGAAGAAAATGAGGCATATAATGTTACTAAATATCCCTGTCTTAATGCACTCAATGAACCATTATGGCCGGAGAGGTGGGACTACGATGCTCTCATGCGTAGGAAGTCAGAAATTGGTTCTTTAAAATTTACAAGAGAATATCTTTGTGTTCCAATTTCTACTGGCACAGCACTTTTCAATCCTGAGTTTGTAACTAAGTGTAAAAATAAGGATTATGTTTTGAAATTAGGGCATAGGAAAGATAAAGGGTACAAATATTACGTTGGTGTTGACCCTGCTATATCTACCGATGGAGATTACAATGTAATTACTGTTTTAGAGGTGGATGAAAATATGAACAAAACAATAGTCCATGTTGATAGGGCTAAAAATGTTGAGTTTAGAGAAAATATAGATAAAATTAGATTGATAGGTAAAATATTTGAACCCGAAGAAATCCTATATGAAACAAATACGTTTGCTAAGGCATTTACACAAGAATTAAGAAACATTTCAGATTTGAATGTAACAGATTTCAACACAACACGAAAAAGAAAACAGGAAATAATTCTTAACCTACAAATGAACATAGAAAATGGAAAAATCAACTTTCCTTATGGTGATAATTCTAGTAAGAAACTAACCAATATGTTGATTGAAGAATTGTCAATGTTTTCTATTACTCATTCAGGAAAGTTTGAAGGTGTGGGCGCACACGATGACTTAGTAATGAGTTTGGCTTTAGCCAATGCCGCCACCCAAAATTCACAAGATGTATTTATGTTGTTAGATGATATGGGGTTGTTCGATAGCCCTAAACCTACGAATAACTCTTTAGGCGGTATGCTAGGACTGAACTTCTAGGAGGATAGGGCGAATGGCAGACGAAAAAGAATTATCCCCTGAAGAATATGAAGCACTTGCTGTTTTACAGCGAAAAAAAGACGCTTTAAAAACAGAACAAGAAACGATGTTATCTACTATAAAAGTGGAAAAAAATAAATGGCTAAAGACCAGTACTTTAGAAGACCATTCTACGTTAGAAAAAAGGTTTGCAGAAGAGTTCAATATGTCTTTGACGGATGCTAAAAAACATTTGGATTATAAATTAAAAAAGTACGAAGTGGAAGGTTCAGATATACCAAAAATGATTAAGCAAATGCGTAAATACCGTAGAACTCTAAAAGGTACAGATAGAACAAACATGACTAAATCAATTGATGGATTAATTGACGGGTATGCCAGTCATTTAGAAGATAGTATAGAAAATATATATTGGTTAAGTAAATATAAACCATTAGTTCAAGATATGACTTGTACGGAAGACCAATTGATTAAGTTATCATACGTTAATGATGAAGATACAAGAAGAAATATGGTAGATGTTTTGTGTAAATATTGGGAAGCAAAAATAGATAAAAAATTAGTCGGTTATAATAAAGAGTTTTCTAAATTAACAAAAGAAATGACTTCATCTAAAAGAGAATTTAAACGTTTAATTAAAAATCACATGAAAACAGTTGATAAAAAGGATATCATTAAACAAAATATTGTTTCATTAGTTAGTGAACAATCGGGTATATCTGCAAGACAGATACATGAAAGATTACCAAAAAAATTATTCAATAAAACTACACCTAGTATAATTTCTAAGATGGCTATATCTTGTAATGTTACTAATGTCAATGGGGCTTTCTATAAGTTTAGTGATGATATTAAAAAAGATATTTATGCTTATACTGCTGCCTTTATTGATTCTGATGGCTACATTACTATGGATAAAAAGTTCAACCCAAGAGTGGGACTTGTTGCTACCGGAGAAAGAGGAAAAGCATTTATGTTGGAAATGCACAAATCATTGGGTTGCGGAAGATTACATTTAGACCAAAAATCTCCACAAGATACTAGACCTGTTAACAGGTTGAATTTTTATTCCCATGATGATGTAGTTGAACTATTAACTAAATGTAGGCCACATTTTAGAATGAAAGGAAAAAACGCAGATATATTATTAGAGTTGTTAAGAATGAAAAAATCCTATAAAAAAGCAGAATGGTATAATGAAAGAAAAACTGAATTGTTTCAATTAATGAAATACGAGAATCATAAAGACCATGTTGGCTATGATTTTTCTAAAGACGGTATTGATATTACTACCGTAGTAAAGTTACATGACAAATGTAAGATGTTTGAAATGGATAAATTAGAAGGGGTGATTGCTTAATGGTAGAAGAAAAAAGAAGATTTTCATTTACTAATTTATTTAGAAATACTACCCCAAAACCCGCAGATAGAACGGTGTTTAATTTAGGAATACAAGAAAGAGACAATTCTTATTTGTTAACAAGTCCTATTATTTATCATATAGTGCAGCAATCTACTATTGTTAGAACGTGTATAACTCAACTTAAACAAGAGGTGTTTAGGAGGGGATATAAGTGGGAAGAAAAGTTTGCCTTGAAATGTAGCGACTGTGAAAAGGAACATTCTAATCCTGTTTTACAGTGTAGTGATTGTGAATCTACTAATTTAATTAAGCCGGATTCTAAACAATTAGAATATGCTAAAAAGTTTTTAGGCGGATATGTAAATAAAGCAGACCAAATGTTCATAGATGTTTTGAAGGAATTAGAAGATGACTTGAATATAATGGACGATGCGTATTTAGTTACAGTTAAGGAATATTATTTAGATAATAATTGTAAAGTTAGAATGCACCGAATAAAAGAAGTTTTTAGAGGCGACCCTGTTACTATGCACATTTATTCTAACGAATTAGGAGAGAGAGGTAAAGGTGGATATGTTTGTTTGCGTCATAGAAACAGAGTGCATGAACACGAAACTGAAACTTGTGAAGTGTGTAACTCTGAACTATACCCGATTCATTATGTTAATAGAGTCAATGGGGAGGAACAGTATTTTATCAAAGGGGAAGTTGTTCATTTTAGTAAATACTCTCCTTCTCGATTATATGGTATGTCACCAATAATTACATTGTGGAATAATGTTACTACTTTAATCGCAATGGATAATTATGTAAACTCATCATATACTAAGGCAAGAATGCCGAAGGGATTATTGGCTGTTCAAACTAGAAATATGGAATCTATGAAATCATTTTGGCGTGGTGTTAAAGAAAAGATGGAACAAGACCCACACTTCATACCTGTAATGGGAATTGAATCTGAAACAGGAAAGGGTTCTGTTGAATGGGTTAGGTTCATGGATAGCCTAAAAGAAATGGAATATGTAGCAGTAAAAGATGATTTACGAGATAGAATTTCTGCTTTTTATGGTGTAAGTAAAGTGTTTATGAATGACGCTTCTGCGGGCGGTGGATTAAATAACGAAGGTATGCAAATACTTGTTACTAATAGAGCAGTAGAAATGGCGCAGACTACTTGGAATAATTATGTATTTCCTTTTATTACAACCGAATTTGGAATAACAGATTGGGTTCTAAAACTTCCACCATCAGAGGAAGAAGATGAAATTGCTAAATTAAGATTAAGAGAGATGGAAGTTAATATTGCAGGTGCAATAAAGAACTTAGGATTTGAAGTAAAGATGGATTCAGAAGGCAGGTTTACTTATGATAAACCTATGGAAGAAAAAGAAAAACAACAGGGTAAAGGAGATGAGTTTGAACTTGACCCTTACGCGGGTACGGATATTGATGCTAGTCAGTTAGGTCAAATGATGGCAGAAGGAAATAAACCAACAATGGCAGAGGCAGGTGTTCCCGAAAAGGTTAAATCAGAACCACCTAAAAAAAGAAACAAACCTAGTATGTTTAATGCTCCCGATAAAAGATTTAAGGGTTTACCAAGAGAAGCAGGTAATGAAAACAATGACAAGCGAACAGAAAGGAGAGTAGGTTAAATGGCTTGGTTTGAAATGTTAAAATTTGAACCATCGTTTGCTTATCCAAAATGGATAGATTATGGTAATCGAAAACGAAGTGTTTTAGAATATACAAAAAAACTATTAGACTTCGGGGCGAGTTGGAATAACATACAAGCCAAACTTCGTAAATATAATGTAGAAGATGAGTTCGATTGGGTCAAAGCGGAATTAAGTGAGTAAGATGAAATTAAGATTATTTTCAGATATAATAGTGTGGAATGTAGGAATGAGTTTACCAATAGTAGGTGATGAGAAATGAGTTGGTTTAATGTAATAAAAAGAACGGGCAAAAGAAAGGGAACAGGATTGCGAGGCAGAGGTTACAAGTCCCCCAAAGACTCAACTTCTAGAAGAAGAGAAAATGAAAAAAGTTTTTTAGAACCGGAATTAGATGAAATGACAAAAGAACAGGGTGTTCGACATTATACTAAAGATGGTAAATTATGGGAAGGTAAAACACATAAGATGCCCGATGGCACTTTAATGACAGAAAACCCACATAATGAAAATAGTGTTAAATTATATCATGCTAATGAATTAATAGCAACTAAAACTTCCACAGGGCAAGATGCAGAAGCCGCTAAAAGAACAGAAGAAAACGAAGCGGAATTATTAGCACGATGGAAGGCTAAAAATGAAAAGGCAAGAGGTGAAAGAAAATGAGTGAAGAAAAAAGTGTAAGGCAATTAGAAAGAGAGTTAAAACAAGCGAGAATAAAAGAAGGTGCGGAACAAAAGAAAAATGTTACTATTAGTAGGGACTATTCTGTTGTAGGGATTGACCCAAGTACAACATTGAAAAATAAAACAGATGATGCACCTAGTAATATTCCCGATGTTATGATAACACCTAAAAGAAAGAATATGCGTAGTGAAAATATACCATTTTAAGGGGGGTTAGATTGTGTCGTTTATGGATATTTTAAAAAAAGATATTATGAAGGCACAAAAAGATTGGGGTAAAATATTAAGCGTATTATTTAAGAATAGAAGAGAGATTCATAATATTACTATTAACGAAATAAGGACTTTAGAAAAAAAATATAATGATTTAGTTCGGGAAGATAAGAAAAAAGAATCCAATGAAAAAAATGGTTTAGGACAAGAAATAATATTTGATGGTCTTTTTGAGGGCGCTGGCGGTACAACAGAAATACTTGCTACAAAGAAAAAGAGTAAAAACATTAAAACAAAAGATGACCTAACAGAAGTTGTATTAGAATCTACTGGACGGACAGATGAAATAAGGACTTTACTTAATTTAGAATCTGCTATTTATTACCTTAAGAAAAAATATTCCGAAGAGAAATATCCTAAAGTACATAAATTATTTTTTGGAACAAAAGAAAAACCTAATTTTTTTACTAAAATAGAAAAAGTTCTTGATACTCCTTTACCTACTGAAGCGGAAGAAATAGAAGAAAAACTTAAGGTTATTTTAGAAAATGGTGATGTTGATAGAGACAATGATGATGAAGTTAAATTAATATTTGATTTATATAATTCAATTAACGATTTTTTCAAAGGCAGAAAGGACATTTCTCCCAATTTAAGAAAATTGTTAGTAGAAGAAGGGGCATTTTATTCAAAGGTAGGTGGTTGGTTAAACCAATTCAAAATATATGGTAATAAACCGTCAAGGGACATTTTAAATAATATATTCGATAAACTTGGAATAGAAGTCGAAGATGATATTAAAACGTATAAGGGCAGTAAAAGATTAATAGAATATTTAAATTTAGATACCCAAGAATATTTTAATAACATTAGAGAAATGATGAATTTGTATAGTGATAATAAGAATGATATGGATTTTAAAGACCAAATAGAGGGTATATTAACTGTTCTTGGTGGGGCAGTTACAGATAAAACTGAACTTACTAAAGAAGATTTACTAACCCTTGCATATGAGATAATGGAAGACACAAATCACCTAGTAGACGAAATAACTGAAATTGTTGAAATGTTAAGTCCTCTTGATACTGATGATGAAAAGGCTATACAAATGAAACAAAATATGATATATCAAATTAATATTTCTCTGAAAAAAGCAAAACAAAATCACGAAGTCTTGCATTTTACAAAAATTATATTAGAAACTAAAGGTTTTAATTTAAAACCATCAATAGTAAATATTTATAATGACACTAGAAGAGATATTTCTGATTTACAGAAACATAGGGATATTGCTAATAGTTTAGGTGTGGTTTTTGTAGCCGCTACTTCACTTACAAATAGAGATGAAGTCAATTTCGATTCTTTAAGTAATAATACGTTTTCTATTAAGGGAGAGACATTTTCAGTAAGTGAGTTCAAACAAATGTTAAGTAATATTGCAAGAGAATTAGAATCTGGTAGTGAAGAACAAGAAGGAAGTAGTGAACTTTTAGATGATTATGAAAGTAAAGTACGGGGCTTGAAAATAAACGAAAAAAGAAAATATCTTTTTAATAGTGTAACAAATGTATTTAAAGAAATAGAAAAAAAATTAACTATTACACCAAAAGGAAGTGTAAAAGATAAAGATGGTAAAAGAAAATTAGTAGATAGGAACGTTAGTCAACATTTTGAAGGCCAATCAAAAAACCCCAATAACCCATTTTTAGACCAAAAAACTACAATTTCTAGAGAACGGTCGGAAGACGATATGGGAGCAATTGAAAGAAATAGATTTAATCTTTTAAGAAAAAACAAAGAAGAAATTGAAAAGTTATGGATAGATTTTGCATTAAAGTTTGAAATAATTGAAGAATCAAGTGGTGAAAAATTTAAAGAGAAAGAAACTTCTTTGCCTAAATATGATGAAGATAGCACTTCCGAAATTAATAATTCTGAAATACTAAACTATGTGTTATTAAAAAGTAATTTTTTAAATAAATTAGTAAAACAGAACTCAGATTTAGATAAACAAAAATGGGCGGTTCTTGCTTTAAGGAATGCAAATACTGTTAGAAGAGAACTCAGTAACATTACCAATAAAATTAATACTTTTGCGAAAAGGGTAGATGGTTTCCTTAGTAATAAAACAGATGAACCTAAAGGGAATGATATTACAGATACAGATGAATCTGAATATGAATATACTGAGTTCAATGACCGTAATCAGTTAAAATAAATAAACTTCATAAACTAGTGATAAGAACGGATAGACAAAGTGGTTGAGTATGGGTTGGAAGGAAATACTAAAATCACCTTCAATTTTAGAAAAAGTTGATTCTAAACAAAAGAAGAAACTTAAGAAACTTCTTCAAAAAACTCAGCCTACTGAATACATGGGTCAAGAGATGACACATCTTTCAGACCTGTTAGATGAGATGAAAAAATTAGACTTAATTAAGTCTGATAAAAGACTTCAAAAAAAGTTCGAGGGCTTTGATGAAAAGAATCTAGAAATAGTTTCATCGGCAGCAGAACTTAGAAAAGATTACGAAACGTTGTATCGTCAAATACGAGACTTAGTTTATCCAAAAAGTAAGGGTGATTTAGAATGAGTTGGAAAGATATACTAAAGAAAGAATATATGTTTAGGGATGTAGATGAGTTCGCAAGATACATGGTAGGCAATAATATAAAAAATGCCCAGTATGTCTTGACAAATGTTACTGAAATTATGAAGTTACCTAAAGAACAACAAGACGAAAAACTAACTCAATTAACAAATGCAATTACGAGGGAAGATGATTTGAGAATGGCGTGGATTGAATTACTCAACAAAGGAAAAGGTTTCCGAAATGGGTATTATGGTGATTTAGAATGAGTTGGGAAGATATAGTAAAAAAAGATAGAAGTGAGAAAATAGTCTATTCTCACGAATTACACGACTACATCAATAGGCTTAGTTCGGATATGGATAAACATAGGAAAATATTAAAAGAGTTCATAGATAGTAAACCTAAAGCAAATGAACCTGCCACTTATGAAAAAATACCAAGAAGTGAATTATTTCATAGCGTTGCCGAGGAAATATATGTAATATTAGATAATATAGACTTTTATTCTTATATTGTAAAATTAAGAAATGCGTTAGATGATGAAGAAGAAGTGTTTGAGAATTACGGTAGAAGGTGATTTAGAATGAGTTGGTTTGACATTGTTAAAAGAAAAAATACGACAAGAAAAAAATTAAGTCTGAATAGAAAGGTAAATGGTAGTCCGGTTTCTTTTACTAATGAAAGGCAAAAGACCAAAGAACGAAGAGAGATACAGGACATGGTTAATTCTTCAGGAAAAGAACAACCACGTAATGTAATGAATCAGAAAGATAGAGAAGAAACTGCCCAAGAAGAAAGAAATGAATATGAACAACGCTTAGAAGATATGCAATTTGAAATGCGGAGAGATTAAAATGAGTTGGGAAGATATACTAAAGAAAGATGTAATGGCAGAGTTAGAGGAACTGATAGGAGAAGAGGGGAATTTAGAAGATATCATGAAAATGATAGATGAGAAGTTTGGTGTTAAATCCGACGTTATTTATTCCTCTTCCTCACAACCTGTTCTTGGTTTTGACCTGCCTATTTTTGTTAGATGTCTAATGGGAACAAAAGATAGACCTAGAGAGACAGAGAAATTCACCGTCAGAGGTGTAGGTATCAATAAAAGTCAGATTAGGTAATGTGGAGTGATTTAGAATGAGTTGGTTTGACGTAATAAAAATATATATGACAATTGGTGAGGAAAAGATTCTACCTAAAGAAATGTTTGACCTTCTTCAAAAGTTACACAGCCTAGAAGAAACCTATGTTTACAAAAAAGAGGAACTGTTAGAAGTTGACCAAGAACTATACGACATATGTGAAAAGATGCTTGAATATGTAAAGGACAAGAATGATAAGATAAGTAGACTGTCAAAAGACATAAAACGATATCAAAATACTTCGGTTGACGATGAAGAATATGAGGACTTATATCAATCAATCATATCTGTCTATACTGAATTGAAAGATGATGAGGATGATGATGGTTATACTTCTCCAAAAAGAGGAAATAAAAATGCACAAGTGGTTTCTCTAATGGATGACTTCACAGACCAATATTATGAAAACCCATTTACTGATTACAAAGATTCTAGAGAACTATCTGCCTTTAAAGCAGGGATAAGTAATGGTGAGTCTTTAGAGGACTTACAAAATAAATACCCCTTCGCACATCTCGTCTTTGATAGTGCTGGATTATTAAGGAGAGTGAATGAATGAAAGGTGATTTAAAATGAGTTGGGAAGATATACTAAAAGAAGAACGTAGGAAGAAAGTGCCTCATATTAAAAATGGAGTTCCGCATTGTTGTGGAAAAGAAATGGATTTTATAGAAGGTAAAAATGGTAAAGGAGATGGACACCGTTGTGTTGTGTGTGGGGGAGAAATATGAGTTGGGAAGATATAATAAAAATAGACATGAAACGATATGATGAAAGCCATTTCCCTTCATTGTCTAAAGAAGATGAACCAAATAATTTTGAGGCTATGTTCGACAAGTATGGTAACAAAGAAGTCAAAATACATATGAGGTTTGAAGAATTTAAAAAAATTGTTGAGGATGCTTACTCAAATGAAGGCAAATACACAATGAAACTGAAAGGTAACACTGTTAATGCAGAAGTTGCATCTATGATTATGTGGCTTTCTATGAATAAGCCATTAGAAGCATATAAAAAATTAAAAAAACAAGGATTTGAACTACTTATGAAAGGTGATTTAGAATGACAAAATACGACCAACGAACAATTCAAACATTGAAAGCCATTATAGAAACTATAAGCACAATGGAAATCCCTCTTGCTTTTAGAACTAAACTTAGAACAATTATAAATGATTTAAAACAAGCGGTTGATGAGATGGTGAGTAAGAGATGAATATGAAAGGAGAGTTAGAAAGACTAATAAGAAAAGAGTTCACCAAATATATTAGGGGGCTACAAGAAAATGAGTGAAGATAATGAAATGTTAATGTTATTGAAAGAATTAGTGAACAAGGTGAAACATTTAGAAGAGGCGGTTTATCATAAAGATAATTTACTTATGAAATCAGGATTAGTTGTAGTTGAATCACCTTCACCGATGATGGAAAATAATAATACTATTAAAAAGAGTATGGCTTGGGAAGACATACACGAATTAGTAACTACGATGGAGAGATAGATATGAGTTGGAAAAATATATTAAAAAGAATCGAAATAGATGCAGGGTTTATTAATATGTTAGAAAAAGAAGTTGAAAGATTTTTAAACGACAATATATTTGATGAAGGCGATTATACCGAAGAAAATTTAGCGGAGTTGCAACGTAGTATTAATGATGGTAATGAATTAGAGGGATTAGGAAAAATATTAGACATATCATTGAGTCTTGACCCCGATGAAAAAGCAGGTGGTTTGTATGTTGATGTTAAAGATGAAAACGGAGAAGATATTATCTACTTTCAAATGGATATAGATGGAAATTTTAGAAGAGAAGGACAATCTTTTGATAGAGTAGCGGGGGCTTGAATATGCCGGAAAGAGTAACAAAAAAAGAAAAATTATTAGAACTAGTAATTGCTAAAGCAAAGGAAGTTTTACAAGAGGCTAATGTAAATACAATGGAAATAGATGAACCACTAACAGGCGAAGAAGTTAAAGTAAAAAGGCCAAAGAAAAATCCATCAGAAGTACAATTACCTAAAACTAGTAACATCGAAGGAAAAGAAAAGAAAGATTCCAACTGAGTGAGGTAGTATGCCACAAACAGGACTTTTCTTTGAAAAGAAAAAAACACCTTTAACTAAAAGAGTTTTAGATTTCTTTGAAAGAGTTAGATATTCTTATCTTTCTGCAAAAGAAAGTCCTTCTGAATATGGAGAAAAATGGAAGCAAACTGTCAAAGAAGTTAGAGACCAATTTGATTCTTTAGATGATTTTTCTAGAGAATTAAAAACCTATTTAAAAGAAAAAGTTGCTTTTTCTAACGAAGCCTATGACCCCAATTCTAGACAAGCAAAAGAAATCTATGATAGTGTTAAAGAACTTAGATTTAAGTCAGATAAAATTAGCGACCCTTTTTCTAAACAGTTAGGTGATGATGTAATTAAAGTACTCTTAGAAAATGAATCTGTGTTATTATCGTTTATTCATTATGCAGTACGTTCCCACACAAACCCAATACCCGAAAAGTCTTGGAAAGCACATGGTTTGAAACCCGATGAAATTACACAAGGATATATGGGTTTAGATTTAGAACCCAAAGATGTGCCTATTTACATTATAGAACACTATGGTAGTTCTGATGACAATACTGAAAGAATAGAAACAAAATGTAAAGAAGCATTTAAAAAATTAGAAAATATTTATTTGGAAAAATATGATGATGAAGATTGGGACGCATTATTAGAATTAGATATTTCTAAATCAATGGAAGAGAAAGCAGAAATAGATTTTATTAGACCAAATAAACCAATGTATCGTATTTTTGAAATAGACGATTTAGATGAAATTAAGGGACTAACCGGAGAGTTTGTAGTACAAGAAAAATATGACGGGATGAGAATACAGATACACAAGTTTAATGGTAAAGTTAAGATTTATTCATTTAATCAAAAAGACATTACTTCTAAATGTCCCGAACAAGTAAAACATATGGAGAAAAAACAATTTGGCGATTGTATATTAGATGCTGAATTAATGTTATTTTTAGGTGATGAACCCCTTCATAGAGCAGATACTATTACTCATGTATTTCATAAGAAAACAAAGGGTAGTCTGAAAGCACACGTTTTTGATATCATGGTACATGAAGGTAAAGACATAACAGATTCTCCACTTAGAGAAAGAATTAATATTTTATTATATCAATACGCACAGCATTCTTCTGAACAGATGGCGTTTCCTTCTAAAAAAGACACTAGAATAGCAGACTCTAAGAAAGAAGTGGAAGAGTATTCAAAGGATATTATGAAATTACCTGCGTCAGAAGGTGTTGTTATAAAAGATATTGAATCTACTTATTACATAGGGAATAGGAAAAACCCAAAATGGGTTAAGTGGAAGAAGTTTGTTGATTTAGATGTAGTTGTGTTAAATAAAAGAAAAACAAAAAGCAATTTATATTCCTACACTATGGGTATTGGTGCTGTTACGGCAGAAGTTTCTAGAAATTATGCAACTGTTGATTATGAAGATAAGGCATATTTAGAAGTTGGTAAGGCTCTCAACACAAAAATAAATGTTGACATAGGCTCTATTGTTAGAGTTAAAGTTGATGAAGTAACAAAGAAAAAAAATGGATTCAGTTTGTATTCTGCTAAAGTGATAGAAATACCCGAAGTAACACAATCAGATAATATTGCTACTTTGGAAAAATTAGCATCTAAAAGTAAAAAATCATTATCTAGTGCAATAAATAATCTAATTGGTTCTGCTGTATCTGCTCCATTTAGAGTTATGAGTGGGTTAGAATCTAATTTACTTAAACCTAAAAAAATTAAAAAGGGATATTACATTACAGATGATATACACGGTACTGCTGAAATCATATTAAAGGAAGATTTAGATGGGTTTACTATCTATGGTTTTGATGGCGATAATTTAATGGAGAAAAATGCTCTTTATAACATTGATTTATGGAAAGAAGAAATATCTAAATTAATAAAACACAGTAGGTCTGAATTAAGAATAGCGATAAAGAACGAGATAGCGGATAGTCCGAATGAAAAATTAACCTCAGAAGAAATAGTTCAATTTGTGCAAACTAAGCACAATAAAGCATGGGCGGGTTGGATTGATGGTAATCCTAAAAAATTAACAGGTTGGTTAAAACAACAAGATTCTGTTGAATTTTTAGATAAAGAAGACCCCCAAGTTTTTGTTGTTGATGAATCTTACATAGAAAAAGATAAAGAAGAAAAGGAAACTGATGAAAATATTATTCAAAAAGAAGATTCAAGAAAAGGTAAGTTTACTATAAATAGACAAGACGATGGTAATATTAATTTAATTATAGACTATAAAAAAAATAGATTTGCTTGGTTAATTGACATAGGAGATACTGATGATATATACAATTTGTTTGGTAAATCTGTAAAATACCCTGCTATTGTAGCAGAAAAAATAATTGCAGGTAAGGTCATAGATAAAGGTGATATTATTCTAGGAGTACAAAAAGACGGTTATCACGAATACAAATTAGAGGGAGATAAGTTTGAGACTAGATTACATCTAAGAGTAGTGCCTCTAAATGAGAAAAAAAGATGGGTTGCTTGGACGGGTAAAAAACAAGATATGTTAAAAGATGGAAATGAAGTAGATGTTTGGAATATACAAGAAGATAAATATGCTAATTTGACATTACCAAATTAAAAATAGCGATTACTTAATATAGTAAAAGTAAAAAGACAAAAAAATAATGCTTATGCAGCCATCTCTTTTATTCAAAGCGGATAAAGAGCATGAGTTTACTATTCTTAAGTCTGATGATTTAATTATTGGTGGCTATGCTTCAATAGAAATTGTAGATAAGCAAAATGATTTAATTACATTAAAGGCATTAGATGAAGCAGTTGAAAAATATATGTCTGAAAAGAAATATAGAAATGTTATGTCTAATCATTCTAATGTACAAGTTGGAGAAGTTATTGAGAAGTATAGAGATATGAATGGTACTTTACATAAAACTGGTGTAGATGATGTAGGGTTTTATGTTGTTATTAAATTAAGAGATGACATAGAAAAGGCAAAAGAAATTTCAAGAAGTATTAGAAAAGGAACTCTTCGTTCTTTTAGTATTGGAGGTCAGGCGATTTCTAAGAAACAAAGAACCTCAGATGAGTTTGGTGAATATAATGAGATAGACAGATTAGAGTTACATGAAGTAACTATCTGTGAAAAGGGTATTAATCCCGAAGCAAAATTCGACATTTTAAAAATGGAGGATAAAACAATGAGTGAAAAATTGGAAAAAGCACTCGAAGAGTTGAATGACTTGATGAAACAAGTTAACGGACTCGGAGAGGAAGAAAAATATGACGAAGTAACGAAGACCGCCCAATATAGTATGGCTACTATGGAAGAGGAAGAAGAAGAGGAAGAAGAAATGAAGGCTGAAGAAGAAGAAGAAGAGGAAGAAGAAATGAAGGCTCTTGATATTGATAATACAACATCAGAAGCAGGGACATTGGTTGTAGATAACGGTAATCCTACAACTCCACCTACTGAACTAAAGAGTGAAGGCTTAGATGCTGCTGACTTTAGTACTCTTAACCTAAGTGCAGATAATGTTGAGAAAGCATATGCACAATTCAAAGCAGAGCAGATGGAAAAAATTGCATACGATAATCTTTCTAAGCAATTTGGAGCAAGACTTTCAGAAGAACTTGCAGTTAAGAAATCAGCAGCACAATCCGCATCATACGATGCTAGAACAGATGTAGCAGCACTAAAGAAAGAATTTGCTCTACTACGAAAATCTCTATCAGAGAAAGACGCAACAATTCGCAAAAGTGTGGAAATGTCAATGGCATTACCGGAAGGAATACCTACAAGTTTAGAGGCAGCAGCCAATATGACTTGGGATGACGTACATTCTCTTGTGAGGGGAAATTAAGGAAGTGAAATTATGAGTGGATATATTAAAACAATGAAAGATTTAGAAGCAGCAACATACGGATACGGCGGAACAGGAAGCGGCAATGCCTTGCTTAAAGCAGGTGGAGTTGTAGGTGGTTTCGGTACTCCTCACGATACTAGTGCTAATGCATTTACGGGTGCAGCAGGTCTAGGTGATTTGTACAACCTACTATACGGACAGAAAGTTTGGTCTGTATTAAACCAAGAAGTAAACCCTCTAGCAATGCTTGCTAAGAGACCATACACATCTAGTGGATGGAGAGTTCTGAAATCACGACCTATTGGTGGTAGTGATGCAGCATTCGGTACAGGTACTAATGCAGTTACCGCTAGTATTTCATCAGCAGATGCAGCAACTCCTAGAGCAGACCAAATTGGTGGTGTTGGAGAAAACGCAACATTAGGTGGTGCAGATGGTTTCAGAGCAATTGCTCCTGAATATACTAAACTATATGTTAGCCCTAAGACTATTGCACATCTATTCGAGTTCTCAGAACTAGGAATGGAAATGGCTGCAATTGATGATGGTGTTGGTGATATTCGTGCTATCGTTAGAGAAGACATGGGTAAACTACACGCAGAAGTTCAGAGTAAAATGTTAGTTATGCCTCTTGAGAAATACTCAGAGAACGGTACAACAGGTATTGAGAAGAACTATACTTCTTTAATGAAGATAGTTTCATCTGCGGTTGAACTTGCAACTATGGCTGACGATGACGTATTCTATCACAACCAAACAAATAACGGTACAGCAGCACAACTTGCTGATGCTACTACTATCTTTGGTTCAACTAGAACTGTTACTGTTAACACATCCGGTGGAAGTGGAAATTATACCTACACAGGTGTTCCTTCTTTCCTAGATGCAGAAGTTGATTTCGGTGCAGGTTATACATCAGGTGAATGTAGGGTTCTAACACTAAGTATTCTTAATGATATGATTAGAAGAATCCGTACTAACGGTGGAAACCCTAAAGTTATGATTACAGGATACGATACCATTCAGAAAATCTCTGATTTACTACAATCACAAGAGAGATTTATGGATAGGAAAGAAATCGTTCCTTCCCATAATGGTGTTCGTGGTGTCAAGGGTCAAGAAGTTGGTTTCAGAGTTGCAACATACTATGACATACCAATCATCCCTGCTAAAGATATGCCGTCAACAGGTAAGTCCACATCTAACAGAATTAGTGATATATTAGTTCTAGATACTGACCACTTGTGGCTATCTGTAATGAAACCTACACAATACTTCGAAGATGGTATTACTAGTGGAAACCCATTCGGTGTTGGTAAACTTGGAAATCAAGGAATGTACCGTACTATGGGAGAAACTTGCTGTTCTTTCTTCAAGGGACAAGGTAAAATTACAAACCTAAAGAGTGCTTAAGGTATTCGATAGTAAGTGAAAACGTAAAGTAGTAGTCTCTACTCCGAAGTATCGGGGTAGGGATTACTACCCTATAAAAAAAGGTTGATAATTATGGCTTTAGTAAAATTGAAAACACATAGAAATGGCGAACTAGTAATAAGAGGGGCAGGGGAAACACTGTATTCCATTAATGCAAATGCTCCTTGTGAAGTACCTGCAAGAATTGCAGCATTATATTTAGGTGATGAAGCAATAGAAATAGACTTTACAGAAGATGATAAAAAGGATATTGCAAACTTACCGGAAAATAGAGTAAAGGCAATCCGTAGGCACTTAGGTGTTGAAGGAAATATTCTTGATATACTATATCCTAAGAAGGTAAAAACTCCTGTAACTAAAAAGGTTGAAGCAGTAGTTGAAAATGTAGTTGAAACTGTTACTGAAACAATATCACCAAAAAAAGAAACTGTTGTTAAGGAAGAAAAAGCAGTTCCTAAAAAGACAGCACCAAAAAAGAAAACTACTACTAAAAAGAAAACTACTACTAAAAAGGAAGTGAAGTAATGGTTTCCGCAGGTAGTCCTGTAAAAACTGCAAGTGCAGTAGTGAATGATGGTAGGTGCAAATTAACAAGCATTCATTTTTGTTCTACCGGAACTGCCACATTAAAAATATACGACCATAACAGTACAACTGTTGGTTCAGCAGATGAAGTTGCTAGACTAATTCTAACTGCTAATAGCACAATAGAATTTGATATGCACAATAGGTCAATGGGTACAGGAATAACTGCAATTCTAACAGGTTCGGGGGGTTCATACTCCTGTTCGTGGAGTTGATATTGTGCCTAGTATTGATACAGATACAAGATTAGTAATGACTATACTTTTCGTTGGTGCAATTAGTGGTACTAACATTTATTTTTACACTATATATGGTGTTGACTTCCCCTACACCGGATTATCCCATGCAGTGCTATTTGGAATATGTACAGTAGGAGGAATTATGTTATTAAAGGCATTATTTGATTTAATGTTAAATGATATTATTGAAGATTTTTTATTACAAAGAAAAATAGATGCTTATTGGAATAGAAAAGCGAGAGATGAAGAAAATCGTAAAAGGGTTAGAGAATCACTTAGAAGTTTCAACCAATCATTCGGACAGCCTTTTTATGGAGATGCTAATTTACCCACAATGACTCAACAAACACAACAATTTGATGGTAATACAATTAGCCCAACATTTTTAACAGGCTTCAATGAGTAGGTGATTACATGGTAGGAGAAATCCTAATGGGGTTCGATGAATCCACATTAGCCTATGATTTACAAAGAGCGCATTCTGCTGATATTTGGTTTTTAAGAGCAAGATTTTTTCTTTGGGGCGCTATTTCTTGTGGGGTTAGTTTTTTAATAGGACACTCAATATCTTTATTCGGATATAATTTATTTACTTCTACATGGAATGGGATAATTAATTTATGGCATCATTTATGGTGATATATAATGTCAGTAATGGCGGGCTTCGCTATTCTATTAGTTGAAGGATTGAATAAAGTTTATCAAAGATTGCATTCAATACCATTCGGTGTATATGGAGCAAGTAAGGCAGGTAAAACTACACTACATCATCAACTAAGAACAAGAGGTGAAGTCCCTTCTATTACAGATAGAACAGTAGGACTACATAGAGCATCAAGAAAATATGTAAAATTAGATGGTGATGCACACACAGTTAAGACGGCAGATGTAGGAGGAGAAACTGTTTTTTGGCAAGAATGGATAGAAGATATGAGAACTAGAAAAGTTAAATATATTATATTCATGTTAGATGATAGACATATGGATAAGCACTACGATATAGAACAACAGTTATGTTGGACTTTTTTAGTAGATACTATTTGTAATCCTTATTGGAACATTGGAGGAAAGAAGAAAAAGAAAAAGTTACATGATTACCCAGTAGCAGTTGGTCTTTGGGCTAATAAACATGATTTGTGGAAAGACAAATATGATTATGAGACAATAGAAAAACACCCAATATTTGAATCCTTTAGAAATGGAATGCAGAAGTTAAATGATAAAGGAATACCATGCTACAAATATATAGTAAGTGCCAAATCTGATTCAGAGATGGTATATAGAGGAATCCTAACAATGATAAAGGACTACTAAGGGTGAATTACCACATGACAATGAACTACAACCCAACAAATCTTATTGGCGCACAATCAGCCCATGTGGGAACTAACCCATTTTTAGATAGATTTTCTGCCGCGAGAGCAGCAGGTTCAATTATACATTATGAGTATAAAAACCTAAAACCTAAAAAACAATTGAAAGAAATAATCAAAGTATTAAAGCCCGAAAAAAAGAAATTTTTGAAAATACCATACCGATTCAAATATAATTTAAAGGATAGATGTGTGGTTTGCGGTTCACAAAAAGTTTGGGAAGCAGGTGATGCTAGAAGACCACCTTTACCTTTACATAAAGTAAGAAAAGGTTATCCAATGAGAGGAACATATTGTGAAAAACACGCAGCAATTCATAGACAATATGAAATGTTAGAACAACAAATACTAGCAGAAGAACACGGACTTTCTTTTAGTGCATACATCCCATCTGCTAAAAGTTTGAACCCTGTTAATTTAGTAACATCAAGTCCAATGACAACATTAAAACAAGCCGATATGCAATCTCTTTCTGCTATGGGTTGGACTATCCGACCTCCAAACAACGGTGCTGAAAATAAAGAAGAAGAATTATTTAGATTAATTATAGAAACTAACAATATTAATGAAAGAGTCAAAACTCTATTAACCGAAGGCGTTAACGTTGTCAATGTTGAAACAGGGGGGGAGTGATTAATGGGATTATTCGGAACTAGTAATGGTGCGTTAGCAACCCAAATTGGCGCACAACAACAAACCCAATTCAAAGCAATGAACAATCTTCTAACTTTACAGGAAAACCATGTAGAAGATTTTTTTCAATATCACGGAGAGGCATTCTTAGGGGCTTTAGAAAAACTTATTGAAGACACTGTTACAAGAAGTGTTAGTCAAATGTTAGTAAAGTTAGAGTTTAGTCAAAGTTCTAGTGGCAATTTATCTATAACACCCGATGCTCTTAGTGATTTTACTGCTATAACTCAAGAAAATATTGATTTAGATATACAGAATTTATTGGCTACTGCAATTAATAGTGAAGTTGTTATGCAAAGAAGAATGGCTAAACAACAGTATCTCGAAGCACAAGGGTTTAGTTCTCCATCTGCACCTGCTCCTTCTACCAACATGGGTATGAATCCTCAAATGGGTATGAATCATCAAGGGTTAAATCCAAGTCAAATACAAGGAGGAAACATGAGTACTAATTTTAACAATACTCTAAACCAACAACAAATGGCTATGAACAACGGTAGCGGTTATCCTATTCCTCCTAGTGGTTATGACAACATGAATAATCCTTATTGGATTGACCCACAAACAGGTCAACCAACATATACTCCACCTCAAAGTGGTCTAGGTCTAGCACAAGGATTGGGTAAAGCAGTTGCATGGGCTAAATGGCTTGCTTAAGGTGGTATAATGAATGAAAAAGGGTGTATGGATTAATAGTAGTATAGATAGATACCAACTAACCGAGTTCTTATTAACCGAAGAAAATATTGAATTATTTAATGATAAAGAATTTTCTCACTCTAATAAAAGAATAGAACAATTTTTTGAAAAATTTGCTGCTTCTATCTTTTTTAAGTCAGTAGAAAATCCCAATGAAAAAATGAAAAAGGCAAACCTTTCTGTTAGGGATATTAGGGAAGCAGATGAGGATGATTTTAAAGATAAAGATGCTAATGTAAGAAGACTCAAATCAAAAGAATTAAAGAAATTGATAAAATTAATAATGGAAAAAATAGGAAAGGTAAAATTACACTCGTTGATAGAAAAATTAGCAGATAAAGGTTATGTAACAATATATGATACCTCTAAAGAACAAAAAAAGAAAAAATTAACTAGAACTGATGATAAATATATTTTTAGCGTTAATTTATTAAATAGGGCTAAAAAAATAAACTTTCTAACTAAACATTTTCTCAATGAAAAAAGACGAAACCAATTATTAGAAGAAACTTATGATAAACCTAAAATTACTAATAAAGAAATAGAAGATATGAGAGAAAAAATAAAAACTAATTATTTAAAGAATAAAAAAATTAAAAACTTAAAGGAACATAGGAATGGACTCTCTAAAGAGAAACGAATGAATTTTGATGCAGAATTTGAAGAAGCAATAGAACAGGGTCTTGAAGATAAACTTGCACTTTTAGAAGAAGTTGATGATGAAAGTAATTACAGTGTTATAGATTCATTTGATAAATCTAAGGTTATTTATATACCTGAAATATTAAAAGAAAAAGGAATAATTACTGTTAAATTAGAAACATCAAAATCAGAGAGTGGTAAAGAAACCAAATCTTCACTTAATATTATTATAGACACTAATAAGTATTTTCAAAAAGTGTTTGATAAAGCCGGACTAGATAAAAATATATTAGATGAGAAATCTAAATATAATTTATCAACTAGGGATGATGAAGATTTAAAAACGAAAATAGACCTATACGAGAAATGGATAAATACTACAAGTCAGAGTAATGAAAAAACTAAATATCTAACGACACTATTAGATGGTGAAGAAAATGAGAAAAAGAAGTTTGCAAAGGCTAAAGAAATTTTTGAAACATCAGATGCTAAGACAAAATGGATTTTAATGTTGCTTAGCGATTTATCAGAAGGCGGTAGTGCGTTTGTAGAGCGAATATCCGAACCAAAAGATAGTGAAGGAAACGAACAGAAATTTGCCATTTCTGTCCTTAAAGAAATATTAGATATTATAGACAATGTATATAAAGAAAAAACTAAAGATACCGACCAAGATGAAGAAGAGGATATAGAAAAACAACTTCTAAAAAGTGTTTTGAAAACTATAACTTTTTTAAAGAGAGAACCTAATTGGAAAAACAAAAATAAAAACTTTTCCAATAAAAAATTTACACCAAAGGATACAGATTTTAGTGGGTTTAAAGACTTCTTCGAGCCTAGTTTTACTAATGGAATTTTAGTGTTAGAAAGAATATTTAGTGATGAAAAAACTACACGCACAATGTTAGAAAGACATTTTAAAGGTCAATCAAAAGACCCTAATAATCCATTTTTAGACCAAAAGGATAATCGCAATCCAATAGAAACGCCCGTAGTTGAAATGTATAATGTGTTTTCTTCTTTGAAGCCCGAAACAGGAGGCAATTACATGGGACTATCTGAACAACAGGCTTACGATACTGTTAAACAATTTTATAACGAAATTACCGATGAGGCAAGAGCCACTAAATTAATTGAAAAAATAATTGCTAGTGATACAAGAATAAGTAGTACTGCAATGTATGATATTGGTGCTGCTATTAAAGCAGTATTAACACCACAAAAAGGCGAAGTAATGATGGGTAAATATACGTTTAAGTTAAAATTTGCAGACGGCAAGGCTAAAGAAGCGTTACAAAGTAAAGAGAATTTTAATGAATTTTTAAACTATAATAAAAAATATGGAACACAACTCGCTGATGAAGATACAGGAACAAGACCTAAAGGTACATCTTCGGATTCTAGATTATTATACAACACCCCCGACACATTTCATAAAGATGTAGATAGAATACATAATTTAATTGTAGATGATATTATGCCTTTCCAACAAAAATTGCACACGCTTTTACAAAAAGATAGTTATAATTTTACTAAAGGTTCTCCTAGAAAATTAGAAAAGGTTACTAACAAAGGTAATTGGGATGATGCTGCCTTTTATCTAACAACTTCTATTTTTAACACATCGGGAAAGGGCGAAAATTCAGGAAATCCTGAAACTAGAATTAGGTGGGCGATAGATGCAACGTATAATGACTTTAAAAAAATAAATGATTTAATGAATCGTCTAAAAATTGAAACAAAAGATGGTAAAACCATTACATCTCAAAATATTAAGAAATTAACAAATAGCGGAAAACAAGAAGATGTTGATAATTTATTTAGATTATATGGAAAATATCTCGTAGGTTTGTCAAATCTACGCGTGGGATTTGATTCAGATGAAATGGATGGAATGCTTACAGAAGAAGTTACAGAAGAAGTTACAGAAAGTGCAAAGGAAATTTTTGATAAGTTCAAAGAATCAGAAGCGTATAAGTGGTTTACAAGTGAAGACAATAAAAAAATACTTCTTTCTTATGGCTCTTTACAGAAAGAAGAAAGAGAAAAAAGAGAATGGGTAGACCAAGAAGAAACAGTGGAAACTGATATATTTCCAACATGGTTTGAGGACGGCTATCAAGGTTATTACAAAAGCATATTAAGAGGGAATTTTGCATACGATAATGTTGATATAATAACATTGAATAATATAATTGAAGAAATAACACAAACATATGAAGACCAAAAGGGTAATGTTAGTAAGTCTGAAATATTAAGAAAAAAACAACTAAACAAAATAACAAAAATGTTTTCACTTACTATCGAAGAAATAGAAGAGGTTGATGAAATTAACAGTTTATTCTTTTGGCTAAGTAAAACTGATAGAGAACAGTTAGTAAGTCTTTTCGGTAACTTTTTAATAACGTTAAAAGAACAAACAGATGAAAAAGGTACTAAAACAAAAAGAGTGGATAAATTAGATTTTAAATCATTCAAGAATTTGTTAAACTTAGGAAGTTTATTAAGAGAAAATAGAGCAGGTCAAAATAGTTATAATATGTTTAACATAACTAAAACATTACAGCAATTGTTTGTAGAAGAAATACTACCGAATAAAAGGAAAATTCCTAAATTAGAAATAAAAAATAAAGATAGCAAATTAATGACAACTTTGCCTAGAGGAATGTTGGCGGGTTTGGGTCAACTAAAATATATTCCATTTGTATCCTTTGATTCTAAAACTAGTGAATCACTAAAATCACTAAATCCATCATCGGCAATGTCGGGAAGTAAGACTGATGAACCAATAAGGGGATTTTCTGCATCAACAAGATTGGGGTCATCTATACCGAGTAAAGTGGGTTCTAAAGAAACTTCTATGAATGATAACGCTAGGATTTTAGCCGCACAGTATAAATATAAGCAATTAATGGGATTGAATTAGATGGCAAAGGTTTCCTCTCCAAGTGATTTTACAAATATCAACGTAAACTATACAATAGGTAACGGTCATTATACTACACATACAGATGTTTCTAACCTATTACAAATTGGAGCATTTTCTGATACGACAACACCTACAAGAGCAGAAATTGGAAAAATTATAAAGAGAGTGGAAGAAAAAATAGATGGTGGTATAGGTCAATCGTTTAGACCTATAATACATAAGGATGAATATTTTTCTTTTGATGGATGGAATCAAGGGGCTTATCCTGTATCTATATGGAAAGACTATGTTGGTTTTGTACAACTATCTCAACCAAAAATTAGGAAAATAGTTAGATTAGAAGTATGGCAGGGAAATGAATACAAAGATTTGGCATCTGCTACTGCAAAAATTACTTTACCGACATCTGTAACAAATAGTACTTGGACTATCTCATTAACAGTAGGAAGTTATACTTTTAATATAATAGAAGGAACACATTTTTATGATAACTTTGGTGCTAAAACTACTGCTAGTCAATTAGTAGATACAATTAATGAAGTGTTTCCCGCTAAAACTGCAAACTTTACAGGTGAAACTGCTGCTAAATCTGTTACTGCTAATGGAAATTCTAATGTTAACATTTCAGATTTCTTTTATGCAACTACTGATTCAGAAGATAGTAAAACTGTAATTATATCTTCTTTGTTAATGGGTGAAGATGGTTCGGCTTGCACTATAACATCAAACTTCGGAACGGTGGCGACATTTACAGATAATCAAGACCAAAATAGAATGGGAGACTATTGGACTATAAACGATGAAGGAAAAATATTTTTTAGAAGAGAATTTCCTTATGTTCAAAACCATTCCATTAGAGTTACATATGTAGCGGGCAATGGAAGAGTACCTGCCGGAATACATGAAGCAGCGACTAAATTAGTAGCAGCCGAAATTATAAGACATGATGATAATTCTATTATAATATCAGAAACGGGTTCTAATATAGATTTGAAAACTAAACATGATATTTTACTTGAAGAAGCGAATAAAATTATAGCAGGTAAAAAGAATCTAATACATTTTATATCGTGATATTATGGAAAATTATCAAGCATTTTTGACGGAAATGTTAAGAATACAAGTAGAACGTAATATTATATTGAAAGAAATGGAAGGGATTTTAGGTTTTGATATTAGTTTATCTGATGAAGAAATGCAAAAACACGCAATAGAACTTTTACTAAAAAAATTAAAAAATGATTTTCAAAAAGAAACATATGCTGCATTGATAGGAAGAGAAAGAAGAGGGTAAATAATATGGATGAAGTAAGTTTTATTGTTAGATTACTTAATGATAATTGGGCTGCTACTGCTACAACTCTAACAAATAATGGTAGTATTGTAGCGAGTCATGCAGTAACACCTAAGTTTATTGATGTTAGGTCTATTGTTCCAAAAGAAGGAAGACGGGTTGATGTTGATTCTCAAGAGGTAGTTATTGTTTTTGAAGATAGTGCTACAACAAGTTATCCTACAATAGACTATGCTGTTAGAAATGAAACATTTAATTTTACTTTACACATAAGAGTTTTGCATAGACGAGATTTTCCAAATGCTACTTATTCTAGGGATAGATTGCAAGCATTGTATAGAATTACACGATACATTTTAGAACATAACTCTCTACGTCCAACTGTTTATGTTGGTGGGGGAACTTCGGGAACAATAGAGGAAAGTGCTGAGTTACTAAAGTTAACAAGTAGAAGCGAGGCTAATGATAGAGGTAAAAGACTATTAGGGTATAAGTTATCAGTTGAAATGAAACGGATTGGACGGAATACATAGGGTGATTAAAAATGGTAAGTAATGAAGTATTTGTAGGCGCAGGGACAATGGCTACGTTAGTGCCTGAAATGGATATGTTTTTTGATAGTATGAATGTAACTTGGGCTAGTGGGAATACTAATCTAAACATTGTAGTATTAGACAGTTCGGAACAAGCAAAATATAAATTTTTAAAAGACCTATATGTTGGTTGCAGAGCAAAAGTAATTAATGAAACTACTGATACTGTTTTTTATGTTACAGTTACTTCTAATACTGCAAGTAGTTTTACTTTTGATTCTGATGTTTCGGTAATGACAAGTGCGGGGGCTGAAAATGTGGATGTTAAATTATTAGCATTCGGTGCGCCTGTTATTGCTCCTTCAACTACTAATGAAAAATTACTTTCTGATAATTGGTTAGGGTTAGTTAATAGTTTTACTCCGCCTAGTGTGGATGTTCAAACTACACAATTACCATTAATGGGAGGCAATACAAGAAATCTTGCTTTACAATACAAAGGAGCAGAAACCGTTAGTGGAGGTTCTTTAGACCTATCAATGAATAATGGTTCTTGGTTGTATTATGCTTTAGGAAAAGTATCTTCATTATCGAACAGTAATGGTTCTTCTGATGATTGGGATGTAAATACAACAAACAAATTCATTTACAAAAGTGGAGGGGTTGGAATTTCAAGAGTTATAGCGGGCGGTATTGAATATCCACCTTTAACTACAAATGATACTACCGATGGTACTTTTAGTAATTTAACTACTTATGATGAAATTGCTAGTTCTGATATTTTAACCTATACTTTCGATGAATCGAACGGGGCTTCACTACCTTCTTTCGGGTTAGATGTATCATATAGAAAAGCGGGGGTGTCTGCAAGCACAGCCGTTGATAATTTGACCCCACATGAGAATATGTATTCTCGAATATTTACGGGGTGTCAAGTTAATACCTTGTCTCTTAACTTTACAGAAGGTGAAGAACTGAAAACTAATTTGTCTTTAGTTACTAGGAGAGCATACGATGTTGTTACTGATAATTCCAACGATTACATTCCCCATAATGGAAAATTAAATCCTAGTGATTTACAAAATTTTAGTGCTACTGCTTCTGATAATTACCCATTTATGTTTTCTGATGGTTCGTTAAAAGTATTTAGTGAAACTTATGCAAGAGTAAAATCCGGTTCTATTACAATTAATAATAATATTACCCCTCAGAGATTTATCGGAAATACAAGTAGGCAAGTTATGAATGAACATATACCTGCACAAAGAACATATGAAATTCAAATGTCAGTATTAATTACAGATACTAAATTGTGGGATGAATTAAGAGGAAGCACAGAATCTAGTGGAGATATAGAAATAAACTTTACAAAGGATACTGCAACGGGTGAGTTTATTAAATTAAAATTAACAGATTTTATAATAACTAATGTTGATATTCCTTTCCCCGAAGATAAAGGTGCGATAGAAGCATCCTTTACAGCGTCAGCAAGAACATTATCAAATGCACAATATAAAGGTAAATGGGCTTTAATGCATTAATACGGAGGACTATTAAATTAGATAATAGTTCAATATCACATTCCACTAACATCGTTTGTTTGTTAGTATATAGTTAGGTGGAAAAACATGGTAGAAGAAAAGAAAGCAATAACAGATAAGAGTCGGCTATTTGCCGCAGTAAATACAGAATGCCATCACATAAGGGTAGCCCCTGATAGTGATGAATACCTACAAGTTTGGATTAAAGAACCAACTTGGTTACAGGTAGAACAAGCGTTGTCAAGTGTAATGAACATTGATTCGCAGTCTAAATCTTTTGATTTAGATTTGAATAAAATGTATAGATTTATGGTTGAAAACTTTGTTGAAAAAACAGACCCCGTTTTAACGTCTGTTGATTTACTACGACTTAGCCCTTATGTTGGCGCACAACTTAAAGAAATTCTCCCTAATCCTTTCACCGATATGATGGGGGATGATACGGGAAACGAAAGTTAGTTCGTAGAGCATTAAAAGGCGGTAATGTGCCGCCGCATATTGCATCACGGATAATGATATATACATATTCAACCACTTTCGGAACTAGTCCTTTAGAGGCTTACAATACCCCCGCTATTCTCATAAAACAAATGCTAGAAGTTCATGGTGAATTTAAAAAGATAGAGTCAGAAGAAATGGATAAAATGAATAAGAAGTGATAATATGGTTGATAATGCTACCAAAGATATGTTGAGTTTTGCAGATGCAACAAGAAAAATAACTTCTGATACAACTAAACTTTATGACGTAACAAAGAAACTAAGATATAGTTCATACTGGACTATACTAAGTAGATTTACTTCAGGAACAGGTGCATTTTGGGAGTTACAAAATACATTAAGAGGAATTATTCATGTGGCTAACGAGATAACAAAAAAAACTGTGCCATCAATGAAACAACTTCAACTTGCGGTAAAAGGTGCAACAGAAGCAATGGAAGCCTCGCAAAGATTAGAACCAATTAAAGGAATATTTGATAAAGATGCACTAAAAGATGTAGATAATATATCGAATTTAATATTTTTACTAGAAGAAAACCTTTCAGAGTTTAAGGGAACAGAATTTTCTCTTTTTGGTAAGGATGGTATTCAAACTATTGAAGATGAAATAGAAATGATACAGGCAGTAAAAGAAATTTTTAGGGAATTACATCAACAAACAACAACAGAACAAAAAGCAATTGACAAAAGAACAAACAGAAAAAGACGACTACAAGATGAATTAAGAGAAAGACAAGCGGCAGGTAGTTCTATCGGAACAACAGGTAGTAGGTTTGATAATATTAGAGTTAAATTATTGCAAAAACAATTAATTGCGAGTGAATATGTGGGTCAAATTAAAAAAGTATTTAAAATACAAACATGGCTTAATTTTGGTAAGTTTATAAAAACAGGATTGGTGTTTTTTGCTAAGTTCATGTTAGGTTTAGCGGCAATATTAGTAGGTTTAGTATTATTAAAAAATGTATTTGAAGGTTTCAAAGAACCATTCGCGACAACTATGGAGTGGTTAGGAGAAATATTTGAAGTCGCTATGACTATTATAGCATATACTATGGGAATTATTTCTAATGGTATTGCGGATATTAAATATGCTTTAGAAAATGGAGATATAATTTTATTATTATGGGGATTATTACAGGTTTTTGGTGGTGTAGTATTACTTGCTTTAACGGCAATAGGAACTGCCATAACCGTAGTAATAGGAGGGACATTAAAGTTAATTTGGGAAAGATTAAAAGATGGGTTTTTAAGTTTGAAGGGCTTTGCTACAATGGTATTAGATGTAGTGCAATTAGTTGCGGTAGTTGTGGGAATAATGGCATTATTAGGTAGCACACTTATCAGTTTACCTGTTTTAATAATCGCCGCTATTGCGGGTGTAGTGGCCGCAGTTGTGAAGAAGATGGTGGGGCTTTCAACAGGAGGAATAGTAAATTCTAATATGCAGTTAGTAGGAGAAAAAGGGCCGGAATTAGTATCCTTACCTAGAGGTTCTAGAGTTCATTCTAATGCAGATAGTCAAAGAATGGGAAGTTCGGGAGGCAATACAATACACATTCATGTTAGTGGTCGAGTTGGTGCATCGGATGCAGAAATAAGAGACATAGCAAATAAAATAGGTAAGGAAATTAAACTTAAAATGATGAGGTCAAATAATGGAGTGAGTTTCTTTTGAGTGTTTTAAATCCGAATAATATGGTAATGTTAGAATTATCTAGAAGAAATGATATAGGTTCGGGTAGTGCTATTAAAAATAGAATACCATTACACGTTGAAACTGTAAATATTTCAACAGGTAAAAGTGTACCTAACGTTCCTGTTCCATTAGCAGGGGCGATAACGGGAGAATCACTAAATCTTGCTTTTGATATGGGTCTCGCTAGTAAGACAATTAATATAACGGGCAGATTAACCGAACAAAATATTATCAAACAATCAGAACAAGGTTCGGATAATGAAAGAGATGTTGTTATGACATCATTTGAACTAATGCAACTAATACATTCTTACGCTGATTCTAGTTCTTTACAGGACGACCAAAATATAAGTAAAATATTATTCTTTTATCCTAGTAAAGTAAACAATGCTTTCGACCAAAGAACAAAGGATAAAGACGGAAATACAGTTACAGCCGCAGAAATGAGAGTTCTAAGTATAGACAAAGTACCCTTAATTCCTTTTTCTTGGAAAAATCGAGCATTTGATAATTCCTTCACATTTGGTACAGGCAATACTATGAGTAGTCAATCTAACATTTTTGATAATATATCATTAAATAATAATCATATTGGTGTTGAAGGATTTATGCGTTCCTTTACTACTAATATTATTGCTAGTGAGTTTCCTACGATTGGATATCAATTAGACTTTGAAGAAGCAAAAGTGATAGGCGACAATTTCTTTGATTGAGGTGAAGAAAAATGGCTAACGTATATATTGGAGATTCTAAAGCATTAGTCTTTCCTGTTATGTGTGATGGCTATTTAAAATTAGATGCCGATACAGTAGGTACAGCCGCTTCTAAAGGCAACTTTTGGAATCATACTGATAACTTTACCATTGAAGCAATTATAACGCCATATGACGTTAATGGAAACGGACATGGTTCTGCTGATGTAGATACAAAAACTTCTACGAGAACACCTCCTAGTCCTAGAGATTCTTATTCTTCTACTTTTGATGATTACCAAAGTTCTAGATATTTTGGAACAGGGGATTACACAAATCATGTAACAAGTAGGTTATCTCACAAAATGATGTTATTTTATAATAACAATTTTAAGTTTTATTTACAGAATACTACAACTACTAATTATAATCAACCTGCTGAATATAAACTGTGTGTTGATTTTACAAATACTTCCGGTTTAACTACTACTATTTCTAGCGATAATCCTATTATAACTTCTGTAAATACCTTACATGGTTATTATGATGAAAACGGTTATTATCAAAAAAACAATACTAGTCTTACAGAACTGGCTTCCGATGCTACTATTTCAAATGGAAGTGGAGGCGCGGGTGCTACGCTAACTTTTGGTAGTAGTGCTTCTGATAAAATGGCTAAATTAGGCGCACATAATAGTGGAGGAACTGAAATATTTAGTAGTAGTGGAGTTAGTTTAGGAAAAGTGATTAGTAAAAGCGGCACAAATACTACACTTAGCATTTCTTCCTACTTATCGGGAGGTTTAATTTATATTTCTCAGCCTAGAGAAGCATTGTATTTGGAAGAAGTTTACAAAGTTTCTTGTTCGTATAGAAAGAACGGGCAAATAGAATTGTATGTTAATAATCAATCTATCAAAACTCAAACTCTTACAGTTCCTACCTTTGAGTTTGATTCAACTACAAATAATGGCGAATCTAGAATAGGTAAAGGAACTCTTACTAGTGAACAATTTATGGGAGAACTTTTTGAAATCTCAATGCACAAAGGGAAAGAACCGAGTTTAACAATCAATACTTTAACACCTAGTTACAGTAACATTTTATTTTATTATACGTTTGGTGAGTAAATGACAGGAAGAATGTTATTTCCTTTGAATACGGGTGTGAGTGAATCTGATGTTACTGCTACTTATACAGATAAAAATGGCTCTAACGCTAAAGAAAAAGCATTCAAAAATGTTTCAGTAAATCCTACATTATATACAGTAGGTTTAGAAGACGAAACTAATTATTTATCTTCATCCGCACCTTCAAGTTCAATAATACATACTGAAATAAGAACTGCACCTAGAAAAGAAGGCACGATACAAACTGCAATAATGTCAGGAACGAATAAAGAAAATACTCCTTCGTTTAAAATTAAAATATATGATAAATTATTTCCTGATGGAAATACTAACATAAAGGTTACATATGATTTTAGTAATACCCCTGCTGATAGAAAAGGAATTGATATAGATAATTATGATTATTTTGTTATGTTAAACTATAATGTTGTTGATAAAGAAGATGGTTCGGGGTCTAGTCAAGACAATGTTAGAGCGCATTTTGCTAAAATAAAAAGAATTGTTTCATTTGATGAGTTCGGTGATGGTATAGAATTTAGCCCTAAATACAATGGTGAAATTCCCGAAGGAACTACATTTGAAATATACAAAGGGGCGGCTAAAACGGGCGAAGTTGATACTGATTTAGTCGCGGTGTCTTATGGATTGAGAGGTGATGCCTTAGCGACTACTGATAAGTATGATAAGGTTTGCAATGTAAACACTCCTACATTTTATTTTTACAATGATAGATTACAAGAAAAAAACCAATTAGATTATAATACAAAATATACTGTTACTTCGCATAGAGTTTGGGAAAGTACTTTATCTACAATTTCTACTAGTGTTATAGATGAACACTCTATTTATCAATTGGGAAATAGTAATCCACAAATTGAGTTTTCTACGGCCAAGAAAGCAAATTGGGATAAGTTGACAGAAGGAATGTCATTGTTTAATTCTAGTGGAACATATATTGGTAACGTAGAATCTTTGGGAGATAACTTAGCAGCAATTGAAAGTAGAGTATATCACGCTAGATTAGATTTTGCTAGAATAGCAATACAAGAATCAACAGATGCTAATCTAAAAATAGGCCAAACGATACAAAACATAGTTTTCAAAACAGAGAAAAAATATGACAGCACAATACAAAACATGGGAAGGGGTATATTAGATGCAATACTTGTAGATAATATATTAGTTGATGATGAAGATGACAATAATTTCAACCCTATTTTTTGGCACACCGCATTTCCTTTAATGAGAAGAAGCACAACCGATGAGTATTCTTCCACCGGAAATGTTTGGGACAAAAGTAGCAATTTAAAGGGAGTTACAACTTATATTAATTTTAAATCTGCTTCCTTGAAAAATGACAAAGTTCCCACGACATTAGATACAATAGTAAATAATCCTAAAAATAAAATGAGTAAAATGGCTACTGTTGTGAGTTTAGATAATAGTGGAACTCAGCATTTGAAAGTCAAAGAGAGTTCTAAAATGGTAGTTAGAAATGGGTTATTCTCAGATAATATGAAACTTAAAAAAATAGAACATACTGTTACTTCTACTGCATTCGAGACTAATGTTTTAAATATAAATAATTTAACAGGTGAATATGACTACAATTCAGTTTTAACAGATGGAACTATTATAGAAGTTGAAGGTTATAATTATGTAGTTTCTAGTGTCAGCACTAGAAATTATTCAACTAATACTCAAAAAATTTATTTAGATGCAATAAAAACTGTTGATAGTAATACTTTTGTTAAAGTAGTTGGGGGGCTAAGTGGAAGTAATAGTGTTAAAATAGTAACAAATGCTGAGTGTTACATAGTTCCTTATTCTAATAATAAATTAAATGTTGAGTTTTTAGCAGATACAAAGATAAGAAACGACCAGAATAATAGATTAACTTTAGAGGATAAAACAATAGAAATAGAAAATACAAAATTGTATAATGCTAGAATATCTATAACTAATAGAAGAGGACATGATATTAGGATTAATTATGGAGATAGAGTGCATAAATATCTTACTGTTTTAGATGTCTCAAAGCAATATTATCAAAAAACTCCTATATCTAGAATGTATTACTACAATGGAAGTTTTACTATTAATCAAGAAATATTTAACGGCAATGTAGAAGATATAGAATCTAAAAATGAAAATGGAATGATGACTTATACTATTTCAGGAAGAGATGAAATGGCTAGACTGTTGTCTAATACGGTAAATAAAAATTTAAATTTTAGTGATGATATAGTATATTCTACATTAAACCCACATTTAGATGATTTGAACAATTATTACACTTCATCAACTACTGTAAATAAGGGAGAGTCTAATCAAATATTGGTTAATGGTTCTCAAACATTTACAAAATATACATTATTCTTTAATTCTTTTTTTGAATTAATTGGAGAATATAACAGTCATTCAGTATCTAATTCAATTACTACTATTACATTAAAAGATAACACATATACTAATATTACTAGTGGTTCTAATGTGTATTATTATAATCCTCTAAACGAGGCTTCTAGATTTATTTCAGGAGTAAAGGCAATTTCTACCAACATACTAGAAGAAGAAAGAACAACAGATTTTTCTAGTGTATCAGAAAAAGGCTTAATTTTTAATAAAGGAATTAATTATACATATAATGCCGCGACTAATAAATTTTCATATCATAACTTGAGTCTTTCTTCTAATGAAGGGGATTTTCAAAATAACGATAGTTTTGGATTTGATATTATTAATCCTAGTAAAATAAATAAATATCGTCTTAATGGCGGCTCTACAAATACTAATATTGCAACTACTTCTAGTAGATATTTATTAAGAATAGGAAAAGAAAAAGAAACTAGTAGAACTCTTACAAATAAAGATATTTTATCTAGTGAAATGTTTCACGTAGTTAACATAAATGAGGTAAGCGATACTAAAAATGTAGTTCAAATTGCTCCTAACTTTCCTGTTGTATTGGGTGTGCAAGATAGAAATACTTATGATTCACGTTTTCTTTCAGTCGCCAACGATACTCCTGACGACCATAACAATTTATATTTCTTAAATAGTAATATGCCGTTGGGTGGTTTTATACATAAATTAAAAAAACAATTTCAGCATTATTATGCCCCCGAACATACAATAAGATATACAGATTTACAACAATTTGATAATAGCACAATAACGCCTAATGATTATGTTAACGGAGACCCTGTTTATAACGATAGTAATAGAGAATTTAAGATTAAAGGTTATACATCGGGTGTAATGCTTTTCGCAGACGGAGTAAGAGATTTAAATACAAATAAAACAACAAGTCTTAACGAAAACGTGGACTCTCAAATTGGAGTTGCTTGGTATAAAAGAGCCGATAACACAATTAATATTGATGAAACAGTTTCAACTGCTAATATTAAAAAATTGGTTAACAATGATTGGAGGGCAAGACCGTATTCTTTCTATGCTACGGGTGATTTATTCCCGTTTTCAAAATTACGATTTAACAATTTGGGTTTTTCGGATTCAAATAAAATAGAAAATTTTGGTGTTATGTTTGAAGGTATTAATGGTTTAAGTAAAACTAAAACTAATCACGATTATAACGGTCAAACTTTTTCTACTAAAAGAGAAGATGAAAACTATGAGATAAGTGAAATATCTAAATCTTCTTTAGATAATCCTACACAAATTAAAAGATGGGGAGTAATTAGACTAGTAGAAGCAACATTTGATTGGCATTTTAATTCGGTAGATGCTGAATCTGCTTATAGTTTGAATGCTTCCCCTAGAATAAATATTCCAATATATAGAAAGTGGTGGAATCCTAGTGTCGGACAGACTGATTATGACGATTATGATTTGTATTCTCAAATAGGAAATAAAATGGATTTATTGACAAAGGATAATATAGCGGCTAATAATACGGTTATTCCTCAGTTAGTTTTGTCTAGAATATATATGACATCTCCTAGTTTTGAGAGTCCATATTTTAATTTTTCACTATTAAGTGGAAATTCAAATGAATACAATCCTCCTAATATTTTATTACCTCTAATAAGTAATGTATCTGAATCTAATGTTTCGGGTACTGATTATTTTATTAATTCAGCGTTTCACTTGGAGCGTATTGCGGGGGCTACTAATGATAATAATAATAATTTAACTTTTCAAAAATATCATATTTCTAAGGTTCTTTCTGCCTTATGTAAGCCCCATTTAGATAATCATACAGGCCAAACTATAAACCAAAGACCTTACAATATTGCTTGGCCTAGTAGTGATATTTATGAAAACTGCACTGCTATTTTTAAAGATATGACAAGTTCAAGAGAAGGTAGCGATACTACAATGGAATTTACTAGTAGTCCATTAAAATCTGACTCGTTTACTAACTTAGCAAGCACAGTTGCGGGAAGGTTAAGTTTAGACCAACATACAAGTAATATTATGAATATAAAAGGAAGTAATTATGCGGGAACTAGTAATAATTTATCGTTTATTGGAACAAAAACAGCGTCCTATCCTTTTTCTTACAGGGAAGGCCATACCCCGACTACCGACAGAAAAACTAATCATCATCTAGCAGATAATGCTGTTTATGTGGACGGTAGCCCCCTACCATATAATTCTAAAAATGACGGAGAATTATATTCAGCACAGATGTTTATCAAACCACAATTTAATATTACTTCTGATGTTGCTATGGGAACTGAAAAAACATTCATTATGAACACTTCTTCCACACACCATTGGTTAAATTTTGTGCCTAATTTAGAAGGGTTTTATATTGTAAGTAGTAAACTTATAGATAATCAATCTTTACCTAATAATACAACAAGACATAAGATAGGTGGGGCGGGTTCTACGGTTGGTAACACACATTACATAATTTTAGAAGATAGTTCAAGTCTCCCTGCAACTGGAACAGGTTCTATACTAGGAACATCTTTTACATGGTCGGCTAATAACACTAGCACTAATACATTAACAATTAATATTCCATTGGTGCTACCAATAGGAACTGAAGTTTTAATGTTAGGAGACGTTACAGAAAAAGGAACACCTGTTTATATTGGTAAAATATTAACACATGAAGTTGATGAAACAGGAACATACGATACTCATAAATTAACATTTGATAAATCTATTGATATTTCTGAACATGGAAATTATTTTAGGTTGATGAGAATATCGGATACAGTATTTGAAGATACGCCAAATTATTTTGAAATCAATGTTATGCAAGATAAAGGTCTGCAATATAATAAGATTATTTCTAATTTCTTAACAGGAGATACAAGTATAAAAAATCAATATTCGGAAGGAATTTATTCTATGTATATGTTATTAAATATAGATGAAGATATTACAGGAAATAATTACTTGGATAGGAGAGACTTATCAACAATAAGTTCTAGTTTATTTACTAATGGTGATGAGATGAAATGTTATATTACAGATGGACTTAATTCTCAAAGTAAGTCTTTATCAGTTTCATATGTTGGCACAGGAACAGGACAAAAATTAAGATTTGATTATAATGGAACGTTAAATGGAGATGGTTGTGTTTCTTTTGGAGAAATTTTAGATATAAATGTTCCAAGAAAATTATCATTTAAACCTTCTAAATGTTATATTGGCACTACATTTAGTATCGGTGGAATTATTGAAAACGAAATAGAAAACATTGCTAATGAAGTAGGGTTAGATTTTGACTATGAAAAGAGTTTTAGAAATTATACCTCGAATGTAGTAGATGCTGAAATAGTAAATAATGTATTAGTATCTAAAATTACTCACAATGCTAATAATCAAAATGTCGTTACTTCTAGTGTATTGACAACAGTAGATAGTCCAATTAATGTTGTTGCGGGAGATGTTTTATACACTCAGAAGGGTTATTTAATTGGCGAAGTTACTTCTGTTAGTTCTACTACTATCACTTTTAATAATATGATTTTTGACCCACTACCTTTTGATGAAATAATAAAAAGAGAAAGAAAAACTCATGTTTCTAATATAAATTTTAATGATACTAACGCCTTTGACGCTATTAATTTATTAGCGAGTAAAAAAGGATTAGATTTTAAAATAACTAATAACGAACTTGTAGCAAAGGATATAGAAGATACACATGGCCTTAGAAGATATTCAATTAGTTATAAAACAGGTCATAATCTAATATCTGTTGAAAGCAATAAATCTCTCTTTGATAAAGCAAATAAAATAATTGTCATTGGTGATGGAGTCAAAGCAGAATCAGAAATACCAATAGACGATAGAAATAGTAGAAATAGGACTATACGCCATGTTGATTCGTCAATTAAAACTATATTAGATGCGAAAATAAAATCTCAACAATTATTACAAATACATAACGCAGATATAAGAAAAATAAAATTAAAAATACAAAAAGAAGGATTAGAATTGATGGAAGCCGGAGATATTCTAATTCTTGATTTTCCAAATCATAACATACCAAAAAATGAATATCAAGTGTTTGAAATAGAAAATATATTAGATGGTATTTCTTCAATAACAGTTGGAACTTTCAATAAAACAATAGCAGAAAGGTTGAGTGAATTGACTAATAAACAAACTTCTAATTCTTCGGTTTTATTTGGTAAAAATTCTATACAAAGTGTGGTAGGTAAAACTGTTTTTGATTCATTTTTAGTCAAAAACGGCACAATAGAATACAAAATAGTTTCATCAACAGGTAATTTAGGATTCTCTAATCCGTTAGGTTTTACAACTATATTAGGATTTGGAGCAGGGTCAACAACATTAAAGACCTACAAGAGCGAAAAGGATGTATAAGTATGATAGTGAATGCAGGTAAGGAGGATATAATTGCTAATTATATTCAAGAAAAATATAGAGTGATAAAAATAGGTGATGGTTCAGATAGCACTGCCCCTTCACAAACTAATTTAGACCATGTGGTGTTTACTCATGCGACTGATGTTACTCCTACAAGAGTCGGCTCGACTTTAATTTGGAATGTGGATTTCTTAGGTTCTCAAATACCAACATCAGGAATAACTGAATTGGGAATATTTCATAATAACAGCGATACTGATGTTAATACTTCGGGAGTAATGTTAACAAGAGTAACATTCACTAGCACAGGCGTAGTCGCGGCATCTGATACGGTATCTTTTACAATTAGAGTGGAGTTGAAATAATGGTTAACAATACAGGATTTATTAGTAGATTAGGGGCTGATACACAATTAGTAGATGGGACAGATGCAATACATACAGGTATAATTAAAACTCTTAATACTGCTATGGGTGAAAATAGAATATTAAGCGGTTTTAATATTACACAAACAGCAGTTGGAGGGTTCACTAAATTTACTATAACAAGTGGTAACTATTTAAGAAACGGTAAATTTAATGGAACAATAACTACTACTACTGACATACAAACGAATAATACTAATGGTTCTGTAAATAGTGCCGATTGGTATGGTCTGTTAGTTATACAAGACAGTGATGAAACAGTAGTTTGGAGACATGGTTCTACATCAGGAAAAGGAAATAATAGTACTCCTACGGTAGCAGAATTAACAGCAGGGGATATTCCTATTGCTATGGTTAAATACGATAAGGATGAAGCAAATAGTGCTACACATGACATACAATATTTAACTTATACACAAACATCAAGAAGTTTTTCTGCAATAAATGGTGGTGTTGAAACTACTAGAATTAATCCCGATGGAACATTAACAAAGGGTTCTGCTACTATTACTCTTCCTTCTTCGACAGGAACTTTGGCAAGAACTGCCGATGTAACTTCTTCAATTGCCGCTATTTCCACAGGAAACGGAGGTCTAATACCATCAGCAGGTAATGCGGGAGAGTTTCTAAAACATGACGGGACTTTCGGAACACCTGCTTATATTGCTGATAATAATACTCAAAATGAATATGCTACATCTTTTGTGGATTCTTCTGATGACATATTATTAAGATTAACAGAAAGTGGTGCAGGTTCAGGAACTCAAGATATTAAGTTTGTAGCGGGTTCTAATGTTACTCTTACACATACTGATGCAAACAATATTACAATTACTTCTACTGATACTAATACACAACTAGATTTACTAGACGAAGATAACATGGCTTCCAATAGTGCAATCAAAGCGGCTAGTCAGCAATCAATAAAAGCGTATGTTGACGGTAGTTTGAATAATTTATTGAATGGCAGTCCGGCGGCATTAGATACGCTTAATGAATTAGCGGCGGCATTAGGTGATGATGCTAATTTTTCTACGACAATAACAAATAGCATAAGCACTAAATTAACAAAAAATAGTAATTTATCAGATTTAGAAGATGCCGCTACCGCTAGAACTAATCTAGGATTAGGTGCTTCTGCTACTTTAGCAACGGGTGCTATTGCTGATGGAGGTACGGGTTTGGCTACGGCAGACCAAATACATACTTTCGTAACAGGATTAGGATTTACTACTGATTCACAAATATCAACAGAAGCAGTGCAAGATATTGTAGGTGCTATGTTTACTAGTAATACAGAAACAAGAGTCGGTGCTACTTACGATGATACTAGTGGTAAAATCAATGTTGTTGTTGATGACATGACAACAGATACAAATAAATTTCTTTCCGGTTTATCTTTGAGTGGAGGAACAATAACTGCTACTGTATCGGGGGGAACAAATCAGACTCTAGATATTTCAGCAATAAATACAGATACAAATACTAACATTGGAACTACTGATATTATTAGTGGTTTAACTGCATTGTCTAGTATAGATATAGCAAATGATAGTTTAATTTTCCGTGATAATAGTGATTCGGGCGCAGTTAAAAAATTAAGTTTAACAGAATTAATGGGTGCTGTAACAGAAGCAATATTACCCGACTTATCTGCTGCTAAAATTACAAGCGGTTCATTTGATGTTGCTAGAATACCGACTTTAGCGCAATCTAAGATTACTGATTTGGCTACTGATTTATCAGCAAAAGTTCCTACATCTAGAACTATTGCAGGTAAGGCACTTTCTAATAACTTAACATTAGGAATAAATGCGGCAGGTAAATTAGAAATTAATGATGGTGGAACTGCGGTTGTAATACAAAATGCTAGTAATGCTGATGTTATATTTGATAATTCTAAAATAACTACTGCAACTTTAAATTTAGATAATGTAACTAATGTTAGTCAAGCAACTATTCAAGCAGCGACTCTTACTGCTGCTACTGCTAGTGATGTAGGATTAGGAAGTGCGGCAAGTGATATAACAACTAATGCGACTAATATAGCCACTAATGTAACTAATCTAGCAACTAATACAACTAACATAGCAACTAATGTAACCGCAGTTGCTCTTAATACTGCTAAGAATACATATCCAACAGCAGACGCTACGAAAGTAGGACACCTTACCGTTAATTCTGCACTTAATCTAAACACAATGTCGAGTAGTATAACTACTAATGCGACAAACATAGCAACTAACGTAACTAATGTGGCTACGAATGCAACCGATATAGCAACTAACGTTACTGCTGTCGGTCTTAATACTGCCAAAAATACATACCCATCTGCTGATAGCACAAAAATGAATTTTATTACAGTAACACAAGCAGTTAATTTAGACACTATGGAAAGCGGTATAACTACTAATGCTACTAATGTAGCCACGAATGTAACTAACATAGCGACAAACGCAACTAACATAGCGACTAATGCAGGTAATATATTTGGTGGAGCGTTTTCTAATTTAACGAGTAAACCGACAACCCTTGCAGGTTATGGAATAACAGACGCTCTAGCAGGGACTACCGCAGTAGACAATGTTTCCGTAGCGAATCTTTTAGCAAGAGCAGATGATTTAACTACTAATCAAGCAACTGCATTTAGAACCTCTATTGGTGCAGGTTCTTCTGTTGATAGTAATGATTTTGTTAGTGCGGCTACTTTTGCTAGTGGAACAATAACATTAGCAAGGGGTAGTTTAGCAGATTTAACAGTTGATATTTCGGCTGTTAATACAGATACAAATAAATTCTTATCAGGATTGTCTCTTAGCGGCTCAACAATAACCGCTACTGTTACAGGTGGGGATAATAAGACATTAGATATTTCTAGTGTTAATACAGACACTAATACAATGAGAACTGATGCTGAAATTACTGCTCTTGCTGATGCTAGTGCGGCGGTGGTTAAACAGGGATTAGATACTAAAGATTCTGTAAGGGTTACTACTACTACAAATATTACTTTAAGTGGAACTCAAGATATTGATAGTGTAAGTGTAATTGCTGATGATAGAGTATTAGTAAAGAATCAAAGCACTGCAAGCCAAAATGGTATTTATCTTTGTAAAGCAGGTGCTTGGACTAGAACAACTGATGCTGATGCTAATGCTGATGTAACTGCCGGATTATATGTATGGGTTGAAGAAGGAACTACCCATGCAGATACAGGTTGGATATTAAACAATACAGGTTCAATAACAGTAGGAACTACTGCCTTAACATTTACACAATTCTCCGGTTCAGCAACACAATTAACTGCTAATAATGGTTTAACTAAAACAGGAAGTGTATTAGGATTATCTCAAATTGCTACTGGTAATATATTAGCAAATACTAGCGGAAGTAATGCTGTTCCTACTGTCCTTTCTGTTCCTATGATTAGTCTTATTACTGCGGCAGATGGCGCGGCAGTAAGGGGTCTTATCAGTGCGGGAACTTCTTCTTTTGATGGTGTTTATAGTAGTCTAACAAGTAAACCAACTTTATTTAGTGGAAGTTATGATGATTTATCTAACAAGCCTACTTTATTAGCATTAGGAACTACATCGTCTACTGCATTGGCAGGGAACACATCATTATTGGCAATAGGAACTACTGCTACAACAGCGTTAGCAGGGAACACATCATTATTTAGTGGAAGTTACGATGACTTAAGTAGTAAACCTACTTTATTAGAAATAGGAACTACATCAACTACTGCTTTAGCAGGTAATACTGCTGTATTGCTTGATAGTGATTTTGCTTCTAGTGGATTTATGAAAACTGATGGTTCAGGAAATTATACTATTGATTCTAATACATACATAACAAGTCAAAGAGCGATTAGTAGTACACCTACTGATGGTGCTACCGCAACTGCAATAAGTTCTGATTGGGCTTATGATAATGTACGGTCGGTAGTTCCCGCTAATGCAGTATTTACTGATACTAACGATGATGTCTCAGTCGCTAACTTGAAGGCGGCTCTTAATTCTGATTTTGGAGGAGATATTATATTTGGTACTTCAGCAGATGATAAGATTACAATAGCAGGTAATTTAGTAGTAACAGGAACTACTATTACAAATAACGTGGAAACTGTTTCAACTTCTAATGGAGTAGTGTTTGAAGGTACAACTGTTGACGACAATGATATGATTTTAAAATCAGCAGTAGCAGGTGTGGCTAAAACAGTAACTATTCCTAATGCTACATTTACTATACCTACCCAAGATACTACTTATACAGCAGGTAGCGGTTTAGCATTAAGCGGTAGTAATGTGTTCACTCCCGACTTAGCGGCAACGGACATTCCTAATCTAGACGCTAGTAAAATTAATGCCGGAACTTTAGATATTGAAAGAATACCTAGTATTACTACGGCTAAGATTACTGCCGATGCAGTTACCTTTGCTAAATTACAGAACATAGGTAGTACTGGGGATAACAATTTATTATTAGGAAGAAATGCCGCAGATTCCGGTGTAATTTCAGCAATTAACGTTCCTATGATTTCATTACTTACTGCGGCTAATGCTTCTGCGGCTAGAATTGCATTAGGGGCAACTACTGTTGGTAGCAATTTACTAACAATGTCGAATATACCTACGGGTGCAGGTACAGAAGATATGTTTATTCGTATAAATAATCATAGTAATCAAGCAGAAACGCTAAACGCTTCTGACTTTAGAAGTGCTATTGGTGCTTCTGCTAGTGGTACATCTAACTTCGGTGTAGGAGATATTACAGGTGCTACTGAGTTTACAGGTACTCTTGTTGATACTGATGAATTAATATTTAACGATGGTGGAGTATTAAGTAGAATGGATTTTAGTGTTCTAAAATCAAATATATTAAGTGGTATAGAAGCGAGTGCTGATGTTACAGATACAGCAAATGTTACAGCAGCAGGTGCATTGATGGATTCAGAAGTTGATGCAGATATTAAGTCATTAGCATTACCTGCTAATACAACAATCTCAACATTCGGTGCTACATTAATAGACGATGCTGATGCCGATACTGCTTTGGCTACATTGGGAGGTACTACTACCGGAATTGCTTTACTTAAATCAGCGAATCCAAGTACGGCAAATTCTCCGGCAGTACCTTTATTTCCAAGACTTAATGCTAATAATACTATAACTAATTTAACTGCTTCAGAAATGCTAAGTGCTATTGGTGGAGGAACAGGTGGAGGTTCAGTAACAGCAGTAACAGGCGGTGTTGGTTTTACCGTTACTAATGGAACTACTACACCGGATTTAACTTTAGATTTAAGTCAAATTAGTAGTGCAACTTTGGCTACTACTGATTCATTAGTTGGATTTGTAGCGGGTTCGGGTGCAGGTTCTAATTTAAAGGCATCAAGTACTATTGGAAATATTCTTTCTCTTATTGAAATTGCTGATGATACATCCCCACAATTAGGTGGGAACTTAGATACTAATAGTCATAATATTAAAATTGATGATGCACACGGTATTTTAGATGAGGATGGTAATGAATTATTACTTTTCACAAGTCCCGAATCTAGTCCTGTAAATTATATAAATATAGCAAATAAGGCATCAGGCAATGCACCAATATTAGCGGCAACAGGAAGCGATACGAATGTATCGTTAAACATTAGACCGAAAGGTGCGGGTTATGTTAATTTCGATGAAGGTGATATACAAATAGGTTCAACTGTTCTTTCTGCAACTGCTGATGAATTAAATGTATTGAACTCTTTACCTGCTGAAAGATTTGTTGGAAGAAAGGCGCATAGTGGTAATGCAGGTTCGGCAGAAGGAATGACGGTAGCACAAGCATTAACACTATTGGGTGTTTCTTCAGGAGCAGAACCAAACGTTAGAGCAAATTGGGCTGAAACAACTACATCTAATGATGCCTTTATTCAAAATAAACCTGATGTTGACAATGTATCTGTTGCTAATTTAAAAACTGCTCTTGGTAATGCCTTTGGTAGTAATGCAGTAGCCATAGGAACTAACGCAACAACTGTTACAATTGCGGGTGATTTAGTAGTAACAGGAGATACAAAATATAGTAATGAAACAATACAAATTGTAGAAGATAATACATTGGCATTTAGAGCAGGTGATAGCAATACATATGAGGTATTACTTACTGCTGATAATCCTACTAGTAGTGATGTTACAATAACATTACCTGTTAGTGCGGGTGATTTTACAATACCAACACAAGACACTACTTATTCAGTAGGTGATGGTGGTCTTACACAAAATAATTTTACTAACACTCTTAAAAATAAACTTGATAATATTGCTACTTCTGCTAATAATTACTCTCTTCCAATAGCCACTTCATCTGCTCTAGGTGGAATTAAAGTTGGTTCTAATTTAACAATTAGTAGTGGTGTATTGTCGGGAACTCCTGATACAGTTTACTCCCATCCTACACATGATGGAGATGATATAAGTATAGATACTTCAGGTGCAAATGTAATTGATACTTTAACAATAACTACGAATACTTTAGGTCATGTTACTGACGCTTCTGCTACAACAAGAGCATTAACATTAGCAAACTTAGGTTTTACAGGAGATACTGATGCTACTGATGATTTAACTGCGGCAGAAATTAGAACTTTAGTTGGAACAGGTAATGGTGGTGTTTTGCCATCAGCAGGTTCATCAGGAACTTTCTTAAAGCACGATGGAACATACGGAACATTACCTGCTAAAATGGCTTTTACTGTAAGAGACAGTTCAGATACAGATGTTCTTCTTGCTGATGCGAGATTTATTAAGTTTAATGAAGGAAACGGTTTAGATATTACTTTTACAGATACAGATACCGGAAGCACAGGAGACCCATTTCAGTTAACTTTCAAAGTTGCTGATGATGGAATAGGAGCAGTCCAAATAGCGGATACTGCTGTTACTGCGGGTTCTTACACTAACGCTAATATTACTGTTGACGCACAAGGGAGATTAACTGCTGCTTCAACAGGTAGTGGTGGTGGTATTTCTTGGTCAACTGCTGTTGATGCAAATATTATTCCTGATACAGATAATGCATATGATATTGGTTCAGCAACCAATGAGTTCAGACATGGATATTTTGACGGCACAGTAAATTGTGATGGAATCAATATTGCAGGTAGTATGATAGCAGGTAATTCAAGTCTCTATATTATTGGTGGTGGTTCTCAAGAATCGAGGGCAAATATCTTCTTACCAAACAATGAAACAAATATGAAAATACAAGGTAGTTCATCTTCTAATACAGACATAATTTTAGACACAAGATATACTTCGGGAACAGGAGAAATCCAACTCAAAACTAAAGGCTCAACAAGATTCTCTGTTGGTGCAAATGGAGAGTTCTTAGTCGGTGGAAGTGCGGCAGGTTCTTCCGGTCAAGTTCTCACATCGGGTGGTAGCAGTTCTGCGCCTTCATGGACTACCGTTAGTGGTGGTATAGCAAGTTTAGCCGCAGATGACACGCCACAGTTAGGTGGAGATTTAGATGTTAATGGAAATAGTATTGTTTCAACTTCAAACGCTAATATTAACATTACTCCAAATGGAACAGGTATCGTAGATATATCTACGGCACTAGAAGTTGGTACAGGTACTTACCCATTAAGCAGTAAAGGTGTAGTTACAATAATTAACGACAATGCTGATACTTACCCTAGCACATTAATACTTATGGATAATGAAGATGATGCTACTAATGGCCCTGTTTTAACTTTGTATAGAAATACTGCTTCCCCTTCTGATAATGATATATTAGGTAAAATACAACTTAATGGTGAAGATAGCGCAGGTAATCCTAGAGCATATGGAAGTATAAGACAGGAATCACCGGATGTTACCGATGGTACGCATGATGGTACTATGTTTCTTAATATCGCTATTAATGGTACACAAACTGATGTAGTATCAGTAGATGGTACAGGCGGTTACGGTGGTTTAACTCATAATCCTAGCGGAATTAAAACATTAGGTAATGTAGTGGGTGCAACAAGTACTGCTAATAATAACTATATTACATTACTAGCAGTACCTCATGCTAACTTTAAGGCAGTTAAAGCATCAGTTCATATTACAGACTCTTCAAACAATGAAGTACAAACAATGGATGTTATGTGCCATTATGATGGTTCAGCCGCTAACTTTACAGAATACGGTATTATTTATGATGGTGCTGCACCAATAGGTGAAATAGAAGTTGATATTAATAGTAGTAATATCCGCATAAGATTTAAAAATACGCAAGGTTCAACAGCGAATATTGCAGGGAGCATACACGCAGTATGCCATCCATGAGGTGATTAAAAATGGGTAGACAAGCATTCAGAAGAAGAAAGAGTGATGGTACAGTAGATGATGGAACAGGTGGTGGAGGAGCAACTAAGAATGACCATTATGGAGCATCAGTAAATGGAATATCTGCTTTTGGTACGGTAAAGTATAGAGTTCCTTCAAGAATGATGGGTATAAGGACTCAAACATTCAATGCGTGTACTGCTATGAATTATGTTTCTATGATTCCAATGTGGTCTTATCAAGGAGGAACAATAGATTATATTTCAATGAGAGCATCAACCGCAAACAGTAATGCAACTATGAAAATAGGAGTTTATGATTCTAAAGCGGCTGTTGGTGGTGCGCCTTACCCCGACAATTTGGTGGCTCAGACATCAATAACTTTTACATCAACAAGCCCAATACTAGCACAATTAAAGAATGCCGCAGGTAATGCTAATCAGACTTATGAAATGGATGAAAAAACTTGGTACTTCATAGGTTTAGTTTGGGCTGATAGTAATACTACTAATTTATACTGTAAACCTGCGTCTACTTTACCACACTATTTTGAGGATAATCAAAATGATGTCTATTGTAGTGTGTTAAGAGAAATAGGTAGTTTCGGTGAAAGTGCTAACACATTGATTACGCAGACATCTACAAGCACTAGTAACCAATCATCAGTATTAAATGATATTACAGACCAAATAGGTGCTATTCCGTGGGTTAATGTAAGGGTGATAAATACATTCGGGTGATTAAAATGAGAGAACAAGTATTTCAAGACGGTGACGGTAATGTTACTCATGTAGAAGAAGAAGATTGGACTTGGCAAGCCGTTGGACATGAGAGAGAAGCATTTTTAGTTTTTACAGACCAATTTATGTTAACAGATAGATTTGCATTATATACTACTGAACAACAACAAGAGTTGTTAGAATATAGACAAGCGTGGAGAGATATTACAGACTACTTTGATGTAGATGATGAATCTACGGGGGCTAATGAAGCGGCAGATAATTTTCCGGTTTTACCTGAGTGGTTAATCTAAACCTAAAGAAAATACTTCATCTAATAACTTACGTTGAGTTTCTAAGTAGTCTCTCCAAATTGGTTTCTTGAATTGATTTTCAAAACCTTCTATTTGTGCTTCCCAATAATCTTCATTCATTTTACTCAACTTCTATATCTTTCAATGACTCCATAAAATCGGTCATCCACTTACATTTACCATTGTGATGTGTTCTTTCTTTCATATCTTTTTTCCTCCCATAATACATAAAATAAGTGAGTTATTTGTAATGATACGATTACAAAAAAAGTATTTACAAAAAACATAGCGAAGTCTAAATCTAAGTGGGTTAAACCTTCTATAATTGATTGATTGATTTCCACTGTTGACAAACCCGCTTCACTCTAGTGTAGTTCTAACACCAAGTAGTTAATTTACATTGCGGTATTTTTTATGTTAAAATACAAATTCTGCACAGTTTATATACTCTCAGAATTGCTCTTTACAAAAAAAATACTATTCTTAAAAATATAAGAATACTAATTAAAAAAAAAATACTTAAAAAAATAAAAAAAAAAAGCGGCCTCATGGCCGAATAAAATTAATTATTCGACCACAAAGCCTTACATTTTCTACATTGCCAAATCTTGATTTCATCAAGACTACCAACATAGACCCCACGAATCCGTCTTGGTATAGTCTCTTCTTTACAGAAGTTACATACCTCAACTAGAGCCACGTTTTTGTTCCTCATTTATTAGGTTCGTCATATACTCTTCAATAGTATCTTCTGAATATTTACTATTACCAAAGGCTGCAAAAAATAATAATGAAATCATAATTATAAAAACAATCCAAATAGCAATAGATGTTGCACTTAAAGCCATTACCACATCACCTCCAAATCTTTCTCAATTGCTTCTTCAAGGGAGAAGCCTTTAACTATTTGGTTCTCAACACCGTGTTTCCACAAATCATAAACTAATTCACAATCTTTCAAACAATATTCAGCGACTTGAGAGTAGCCTCCTGTTTTCCAAATCTTTGGTGCATCTGCACTATCCATTAATTTATCAGAACCAAGTGTATGTTGAACTAAATTAGAAAGAGAATATCTTTCACCGTATTCTTTAGAAAGTATTGCGCTAGTATCAATATATGATTCAGGATTATCTAGGTATTTTCTGATACAATAAATATCCATTGCGTTTTTCAAAACAGGTAAATCGAAGTTTCGTATATTATGACCTAGTAATTTTCCACCATTATCAAAATGTTTTTCTAAATCGAATTTTAATTCTGATAATGGTTTGATAATTACGTTAGATTTTTTCAAATCGTCCACTGATTTGTCAATATAGATAGTTCCTACATCTCCATCCCAAGTACAAACAGTTGATACTTGAAACATATGGGTGTTTTCCCAACCACCAATTTCGTGAGACATATTTTTTGTTTCTAAATCAATTGCTAAAACGTTCTTAGCAATCACTGTCATAAAACTCCAACTCCAACTCGTCTTCTTTTTCTTCATCAGTCAAATTTCTTACAACTTTAATATGTGAAAACATTTTCATTATTTTTTTATATTGTTTTCTTTTCACTCTTCATCACCTGTTGCAGACCACAAAGCAGTAATTTTATCTTGGTCTGCTTTTTGTGGATTAGGTGCTTCTTTAGTTGTATCTCTTACTAAGAAAGCGATTAATCTATCAGTTCCTATATTCATTACTGTGCTTAAAGCCCAACCTTGTTGTCCTAACGTGTTTAGTGCTTCAATCATTACTTTCGGGCCATCTTTTACATTATACATTTGAAATGTATGTTCATATGTTTTATTACTCATTTTATTCCTCTCCTTTTTATATTTACAAATCTAGTTTTGTTGTGTCTTATTTCGTCAAAATACTCCTTATTAGATTTGTAGTTCCTATATACTGTTGCAGGTGATGCATTGGTTACTAATCTTACTGTTTCTAATAGTACAGATTTATTTATCCACTCTCCTGTCTGTCCTTCTATGCTTACTGATTTTCCATTTTCTACTAATTTTTTATACTCTTTTGTAAATACATCTAACTTTTGTTTCTTGGCAGAAGATAGTCTTTCGGCTCTTAGGGCTGAATCTAACCACAATACAAGAGATTTATAACATTGTTGGGTTACATGAGATGCTTGTAAAACGTGTTTACTAGTTAGTTTGAATCTATCTTTCTTTGGTAATTTAGGTGCTTCTGCAATACAAGAAAGAACTGCTAGTCTAACCATACTTACTTGCATTCTAGTAATAAAATTATTTGCTATCTCAATTACAGCAGGTCGGCTATCATGTACAAAGTTCTGAAACTTAATTGTCTCGTTTGTTATTGTATCGTTTACACCTTTAGAAAACGTGATTACTTTCTTTCTTCTGATTACTTCTGCTTCTCTAATCTGTTCTTCTGACATATTATCATTAACTTCCAATGGAACAGAATCATACTTCTCTTTAAGACATTCATAGATTTCCACAAAGGCATCACCAAACTTATTGATTGGTGTTTGAGTATCTATAATTCTACCATAATCATTACTCAATGTTTCTCTTACAGCATTCTGTTCACTTATAGGAACTTCTCTGATATAGATTAAACAACGTTGCAGTAGTCCTGTTTCTGCTATAACACTAGTTAGTGTTTTAGGAATATAGGATGTAGCGTAAATAGAACGTCTGCTATCACAATACATTTCTCCACCTTCTGCTAATTGTTTTGTTATTCTATAATTTTGACCTGCTAGAGTATTCATTAGTGTATTCAAATACATTACAACTTCTTGTTTATGTTGCGTAGGTTTGAAAACACCCGAATACTCGAACTCATCATACACACAAAGACCATCACCTTCCAAACCACCAAATAGTTGTTTAGGTATTTGTTCGTATGTAGTGTTGCCGTCATCATCAGTAATAGTAACATCTTCCATTTTCATTTTACCGATAAGTGCCGCGTCTGTTGTTGACTTAACAGCATGAATAGAAAATCTATTATGTCTTTCACCTGCTGTTTCTGCTTCAACGTTGTCTCTATGTCTACCATTAATGATATCAAAAACATACTGCGCTATTCTACCTGTAAAATTATACATTTCACTTTTACCCGAACCACTTGTTTGTAGCCAAATAATGTGAACTCTAACATCTTCTGTACCTCTTCCTTTTGGAACATAAACCATTTCTTTACAAATCTGTCCTAGTAAGGAATAGGCTGATAATATTGCAGGTACTCTATTATTTCTAGATACCTCTATTGCACTATCTGCATATTCTTCAACTATTTTTGGTAGCCTTAATGTTGTATTTTTCGTTTCATTAAACTGATTCCTCATTGCCTCTTCTAGTAATTCATCTTCATTAAAATTATTATCAATATTTTTCATTTTTCTTTTCTCCTATATTTGTATTTTGTCTTCTGAATTTAAAGTATCAATAATACGGTTTGCTAATACTCCGCCAATACCGTCTATCTTACATAATTCTAAAGAAGATGACTCTCCTATTTCCATTATAGAACCAAACTTCTTTATCAAAAGTTTAGCCTTTTTATCACTTACTCCTTTAATTGTAGATAATACATCCACTCTTAAATCAGTAGTGCTAATTTTTTTCTGTTTCACAATTCTAGGAACATATACTTCCCTATCATGTGGTTGCATTTTACAAACAACTGCAATTAATTCTGCGGCTGTTAATGCATCTCTAACCCAAATAATACTACAATCAGTATCTAATATTATCTTACTCATCGAACCAAAGAACTTCTTTCTAAGAATAACTCTTTGTGCTGTTTTATTCATGCTAGTTTTTATGTGTTCTAAATGCTTACGAAAACCATCTTCAAATGAACCGTAAACAATAACTAAATTATTTACATATGCTCTATCCATATTATCTAATTGATTCCACAATCTTTTATTTACAATAGATTGAATAAAATCAAAAGAAGATTTGGCCTCAAAACAAACGTCATTGAAAACATAGTCGCCAATTTCTAGCCACTGTTTTTCAAACGGCACGTTTAGACTTTGGGCTTTTTCTATTACTCTCTCTGTTAGTTCCGAGTTTTCTCTACTATCTATTAATAATTTCATTCGTGATACCTCCAACATTTTCCTACACAATATCCTTGTGTAATTAACGACCCACAACCAACTGCATGATAACCTTTGGATACAATTCCACTAACATATTTCTTAGTCTTATTGTAATCCCAATCTAACCATACTTCAGGATGACCTGCTATTGTTGCTAACTCTGTCATAATCAATTCAGATACTTCCTTTTGTTGTTCCAAAGAAACTTTTCTTTCTCCTAATGTAAGTAAGTCTCTATACCATTGAACCAAGTAAACTCTAGCATAATGACTAGGGTTCTCGACCATAATCGCATTATGCAAACAGGGTATGATTGGTAATGTTCCGATAGGTTTTGGTATCTCTATTTCAATATCTGCCAAGTGAATTGGTTTCACGGTAGGAAATACAATTCTTTCTGTTCCCGTTGTTATCATGGGGTTTCTATGTTTAGCCATAACTAATATATCATACATAGAAACTTCTTCTAAAGAAGCAAAGTCTAGTGGAGTACAAAAGTAGTGATTGTTTTCTTTACCACTACTTAGATTCAAAGTATTGGGAACTCTCCTTAACCTATTAGTTTGAATACCTGTTCTATCAAGTGTAGGATGGTCTTTAGCCAATTCGGTATAATACTGTTGAATGCATCTAATATCATTAACTCGCTCTCCGTGTGCAATGATATGAAAACCTTTCCCGCTAAAATAAGCATTGAACATTATATTCAATGACGATAGTTTCTTTCCAACGCTCATAAAATCTCTATGTGCGTTTTCTAAAGGTTCATCATGTGCATCAAAATCTAGAAACATTCTGTCAAGAACAACCGAAGAATCTATTTTAGTATTATCATTCACAACTTCAAAATCATAAACTGTTGTATAACAATTCATTCTTCCATTGTAAATATTAACCCAATCAATAAACTCTTTCTTATTCTTCACTATCTTTCTTTTCATCTGCGGTGCGTTCTTTAAGTGGCTTCCCGCCCAAACTTCCCTCGGAAACAACATTGTTTTCTTCCTCCTTATTTTTATTATTACTAAAGTTTACATTCGCTGTAAGTAATTGTTCTTGTAATGTACTTGCTACTTGTATTTGTATTTGTTCTATTACTAACATTTGGAAGAAACTTCCGAATGACTGTATGTTAGAACTTTTTACATTTCTATATATATCTTCTTCCCATACAATAGTTAGTTTTTCCTTAGCATCTAACTGTGTATATATTTCTTCTGAAAAGTTTTTTACTAACTGATTCATATTAGTTAAATCAGCAAAAGTCCATTCTCTAGAACTTAATATTTTTTCAACTTTATCTTTCATTTTTTATACCTCTCTTTGTATTCTTTCTTTCTTCTAAAGTATTCTTTCCACTTCATTTTCTCCACCTGTTGCTATTAAATCTACTAATCATAGTAGATACTTTACCTATAAAATATATTATTTTTAAAGACCAACTGTTTTTCATTACTCTTCCTCCAACATTATCAACTTCTGTAAATAAATTGCTAGGTCTAAAGCCTCTTCCTGTGCATGGATTAACCATGCTTTTCTTGTCAAGTCAACTCTTTCCATTGTTGTATTATATTTACGTTCTCCAATTTCTGCTCTTGCTTCTATTTTTTTAATTACTATATCTTCTATCTTACTCATTTACATCCAACTCTCTTACTACTACTACTGCTCTATTTCTTTCCATTTCATATATAGTCCACATTCCTAATTCTGCATCAGACATATGTTTTTTAAAATATTCATCATTACAATCCCCGCACCAATCTTTGTCTTCTTTGATTGCTAATTTAGGATGAGAATAATGTTTCTTACCACAATTTTCACAAAATTCATATGGGTCGTTATCATTGACTACTAATGCTAGAACTCTAATACCATTATGATAAATCCATTTAACTTCCATTAATTTGATTCCCCCTTTTAGATAAATATTGTTTTATTGTTGAAACATTTGCTATAAACACTTGACCTACTTGCATTGTCGGTACTGATTTAATCTCAAATGGGGCTACGTCTTTTTCTATATCTTTGTATATCACAAAGGGAAAATGTACATCCGTCCAAGTCTTAAGTCCTTTGCAGGGCGCACACCAAGTAGCCGTCCAAATAATAACTTCTACCATTATAACCACCCCTCATCTGCTCCACCATCACAAATATCTAAGTAACTACAATATGAACAAGTTCTAGCATTGTATTTTGTTGGGAATGATTTATCTTCATACGCCTTTAGTAATTTTACTATACTTCTCATAAGTGCTTTATGGCTAGACTTTTTCTGTTCTTCCACATATATAAGATTAGAGGCAGGGTATCTCCAACCCCAATGTGTTATTTGTTTTTCACGATTAAGACCGATTGCTTCTAATTGTTCGATAGGACAATTATCAAATATTAACTTATAATAAGCCATTTCTTTTCTCATCATAGTTTTCTTATACTCTTTCCATGCGCCTGTCTTTAACTCCATAGGAATGTAGCCATTCTTATCAACAAACATTCTATCTATTATCCCCTGTAAATGAATAACATAATCTCTCTTCAATGGGAACTTTGGATAGTTTGCTCTGTTAATTGTAATTTGTGCATCTAATGTAACTTCATTGATTACAGGAAGAAACTCTTCTAAAGTTTTATCTTCTTTAGCAACCATAAAACGTTGTGCTTCGTTAATAGATAAGGTTTCATACATTTCAGACATATTATCAATAGGAAATAGACTAAACATATATTCTGTTACTTCTTTATTATCCATAGTTTCTGCTTTCTTAATATCAAAAACATTGTAAAATTCCTCCAATGCGTTGTGAACTAATGTTCCATTGTGCATTGCTTCTGAAGTATCTTGCGGTTTTCTATCTATATATCCAAACTCATATTTCTTAGGACACCAATCAAACTGTCCCACAGAAGATTTAGTTATCTTCAATATAGGTTTATCAGTATCTTCTTCTTTCCAATCTGCATTCCATTGATAAGTAAAATCCCTATCAAATCCTTCTTTCTTTTGTATTTTCATTATTCATCATTCTCCGTATCAAATTTAAACTTTAACGTGTTTAATAACGTTTCTAAACAATCTTCACAATCACAATTTTTGTCATGTGGAGACCATGTTGGTGCTATTGTTTCTTCATCTTTAAAAGAATAAAAACTTAAAGGTGGTTTTTCTATAAGTTTAATTTCACCTTTATTTACTGTTAATCCTATATATTCTTTTGAGTCAAAGAACATAGTTTCTTTTTTATTTTTATCCATTTTCATTTTTTTAACCTTTTTTTTATTTAGTTTCTGTAAAAAACCTTTCATTCTGTTATAATCTTTTGTTATTTCTTCTTTGTAAAATACAATCCATTCGTTTATTTTAGCGTGTCTAATTTTCCATCTTTCTATTCTTCTTTTCATAGACCAAGATAATCTCAAAACCAATCCCCCAAATCTTGATTCCTACTTTTAGTAATATTATCTATATTCCACCCCATTGCGTTGTAGATAGGTTCTGCCTTACTAACTACTTGATAAGCATAATGTAAATAATCGGGAGTAAAGTGAGATAGTTCTGATTCATGTCTAACTGAAACCCAAGAAGGAATTGTATCTTCTTGTGTAAGTGGGTGTATGTATGTAGTGGTGTTATCTTTAATTTTAATATAAAGATAAGAGTCATCTATTTGCACTTCATTAAAAGAGTTGTAATACAATACCCCTTCTATACCCGAACCGATTGTGGGTTTCTTATCTTGTAATGTTCTAAGATTAGGTTTATTGCAACACTTCCACTTATCGCTAGAAAAATTACTGCGGTGTTCTGCAATATTCTCAATGATTTCTGATAGTGAGAAAACTTTTCCCCATTTCATTTTTTTACATTCACCCATACATTTCACCTTGAATCTTTCTTCACGAAATCTAGTTCTGTTAGTAAGCATTGATAATTCTATATCGCCGGAAATAACAGTATTAAATAAACCATGTAAGTAACTAGAGACTACTTCTTCTTCAACTCCATCAACCCACATTCGCAATACTTTCATTTGTGTTTCCTTCGCTAGTTTTGTTTGTGCAACTCTTTTAGCAGAGAAACCTGTAAGAACAAACTCGTCTTCTTCAAGATATTCTCCATCCTTCCAAGTTATTAAACCTGCATTTCTATTCTTTGTTGCACCTACTCCTAGTGATTTGTAATACTTTTCAAACTCTAAAGTAACAGGGTGTTCATCTAAACCTAATAGATTAGGAAATGATTTCCTAACATGGTCGTTAATTTCACTACAAACGTTCTTTGCTTTTTCTATATCATCACACTGAACATAAATTGAATCAGTATGTCCGTAAACTACTTTCATATGTCATTACTCCAATCCACTTTAGCATTAACAGTAATAGCATGGGGTGCTTTATCTAAATCCCAATCTTCTGATTCCCACCTATCTTTTACTCTTCCTAAGAGCCAAAGATGAAAGGTAGCAGTAACACCTGCAATCGCTTCTATTGAAAATGTCTGCTTTGCTTGTTCTTCTGTTGTAGTCTGCCTTTCTATATTAATGTTGAACTCTTCCCAATTTAATATTGCGTTGTGTTCTTCTTCGGTCATAGGATATTTACTCATCATAAATGCTATTAATTCTGATAATTTCATTGTATCTTTATTGTTTTGATTAACTCTTTTCTTCCATCTTTTACTCATTATAATTCCCTCGCTTTAAATGCGGCTAATCTAATAGCCTCTCTAGCACTAGCAGTAATACTAGCGGCTAGGTCTATATCAGCCCAACCAAATCCTTGATACGCGGTGATGCCGTAAAATGAAGCCATCAATCTCTTGACCGCCATTTGATTATTATTCCATTTAATCTTATCATCTTTGGTTGTTGCTTCTTTCATATTCTTTTTGTATTCGTTTCTTAATGCTTTAAGTTCAATAAGAGACTTAGGTAATAGTCCTAATTTATCAGTATTGTAATACAACATCTTCTCTTCCTTCACTTCACTAAAATCTCTAGGTATTGCTAAGTTAACTGCAAACTCTGTTGGAAGTTTTGATTTAGATTCCCATGAAATGTTCCGTGAAATAATCATTGAAGGATATAGAGAAGCGAAATCAAACGCGGCTACGTTGTCATATCTTCCATTTGTGCCTTCTGTTAATGGATTGTATATCATTGCTCCATCGTAGTTAACCTTCTCACCTTTCTTTCCTGTTGGTGCTTTCCAATTAGCGTTACGCATAAAATATATTCCACCCATATTACTTGCATAGAAGCAAGCATCAAAAGGAGCAATAAGTAATTTCTGTAATGCTAAAACTGAATCAATACAGTGGTTCTCATCATCAATTCTTTTGATTAACTCAACATCCTTTATCGCATACTCTAGATATGTTTCAGTATCTTCTAACCAACCTCTAGCAAAGAACTCATTTTTATCAGGAAACTTTTCACTAACTAATTTCTTATCGCCTAAAACAGATTCAGAAATATAATCTAAAGCCATAGAAGGTAATGTTCCTCTTTGTGAATCATTCCACTGTCTTTCAAAAACTAAATCTAATGCTACTGTAATCACTCCCTTAATTGGTTGTGTTATAGGAGAAGACCCGTTTACTTGTTTAGGATATATCTTAACTTTGTTATCCTTCCAAGAAACCCCTCTTACTTCATTAAAAGGAGATAACATTCTTGAATCAATATTGTAGGCACTATTTCTCTCTATTAGTTTAGGTAAGTCGAATTTCCATCCGAACCATGAGATTAACATATCCGGTCTCTTCTGAATAAAATATGTTAAGAAGTTGTCAAGCATAGATTCTTCTGACTTGAATATTTTTAAGTTATAATTCCTTCTTAATTTGTAAAGGAACTCCATACTAAGTTTCTGCTCTAAGTTAGGAAACCAAGCGAATACACTATACTCATCATCGTAACTATCGTATATTACTATACAGGTAATCTTACCATCATGTTCTCCGCCTTGCATCCACTCCATATCCCAAAAACACTTACGCATTTTATAATCGGGAATAGAACTTAACTCATCAACAGCATACCGATAATGATGTGGTATATCTGCTTCGTATGAGTCAACTCCTAACTCTTCTAACTTCTCTCTAATCTGATACCTAAGACTAGGAGATTTAGTTCCCCACGAAACTTTTACTAAAGATTCACCTTCTAGTGAAACCCAATCTCCTAATTCATAAGACAGGTCAACTTGAAACTTGCCTCTTGTATTGTTGTCTTTAACTAACAAATTATTATGTCTAGTTGACGTAGCCTTAATGAAAAAGTAATGTTTGTAGTCTTTCAAAGAAACAGTTTCTTGTAGTCTGTTATTGTTTTCATCTCTCCAAACTAAACCAATGCCATTTTTAATTTCATTAATTATCATACTCTTAACTCCTATCCATGTAAGGTGCTTTCAATAATATTCTATTAGGCGACACAAATAAAACAGGAGAGTCGTCTTTCAAATAAATATTAACTGCCGTTAAGTCAAAAAATCCGTGAAAGAAACCTGTAAACTCTACGGTTGATGGTTCGCCATCTCTAGTTAATGTTATTACCGTAGTCTCATATTTATCTAAATCTGTTTTAATAGATGACATTTTTAATATATTGTTATTATAATCAAACTTATATCTAGCGGTATTGATTACATCACAGCCCTTTGTAGCGGCTGTTAAGACATCACTTAGAACGTGTAGTTTAGTTTCAAAGGTAGTTCTTCTAAACGTAGGGAATGTTACATTAACATCTCTTACTGTCTTTTCAAACTCAATTAACATATCAATCATAGGCTGATGGCTATGTTCAACTACTAATGGTAAAGTAGCGTTTGATGACTCATTACTAATGTACAAGAAATCATTTGCTTCAATTGTAACCAACCCTGTAAATCCCTTTAAGTATTTAACAGTCTTCTTGATATCAACTACGGCTGAACCACTTTCAGTATCGGCATGAGTAGACTCTTCTAAGTCTTGCTTCAACCCACAAATGGTAGTATTGTCGGCATTCCATATTTGAAGAATGTTTCCATTGACTACCAAATATGCGTGTGCTGATAGCATACCATTTTTAGATTCTCCACCATCGAAGTATCTTCCTTTTAATGCTACGCTCTCTATTAATTCACTCAATTCCTTTGCTTCTATTATTATTTTCATTGTTATTTATCTCCATTATAATTCACCTGTCTTTAATTCAGGTATTCCATTCCATTGATTTCCTGTTTCTTCTAATACGAATACAGGCCATTTTTTACCTACCATTTTGGAATTAGTTTTACTAGCAGTTAGTGTCGCCATGTAGGTAGTTTTCTTTCCTAACTTTTGTTCTTTTATGTTTACTATTTGTAATAGTTTATGTGGTGTAGTTTTGTACCAATCGGGAGTTTCTCCTACTGCAATTGGTGCGCCTATACCTTCGTAAACAGGTTTCATATGTGTAATAAGAAACCTATTAGTTCTTAATGCTACAAAAGGATTAATGATTCTATCATAAATCTTATTTCTAACTTTCCAATCTAACGGACTTACTCTTACTGTATCTGAATCCTGTATTACAGAACCGCTTCTTGCTGCATTTTTTACTAACGATTTACGAAGTACATCACTAGAACCTTCGTAGATTTTATCTACACCATCTAAAATTACAGCCTTTACGTTTCCTTCTTTAATTTGTTCTTCTAACATTTTAATCCAAGTAGAACAGTTGTGGAATGTTTCATCCCAATTCATTGAACCATCTTCATTCCAAATATTAGGTACGAACACTCTTATGTTCTCATCTCTATTCCATGCAGAATCCCAAGTAGCAGTAGAACCGTCATCTAGGTCTAGTATTTCTACTGTCATACCTTTCTTAATTTCTTCTTCTGTTCTACAATCCATTGCTAAACCGGATTTACCGACTTTGGGATTACCTGTTATTCCTAATAGAAGGAACTCTTTTTCTCTCTTCATTCTGTCTTGTATTTGTTGCATTATTATTTTCTTTCTTTCTTCATAACTCATTGTCATTCTTATCACCATTTATATTATAATAGATAATCAAAGATATTTACTAGTTCATCTAAATCTTCTTCTTCTACTACTATTCTTATTTCTTTACCGGAAGAGAAATGGAACTTAACCCAATATTGTCCTGTAATGTCATTTAGTTTTCTAGTAGTAAAGTCAACCTTACTTACATTAAACCAATAACTACTTCCCTTAATTACTGTTGCATTTATTATTTCATATTCTTTCATTTTATATTCTCCTTTTAATTTAAAGGGTATTGCACCCTTATAGCCAACAATATGTGCATGACTACACTTTTACATAATCAGTCAAAGAACCAATCGTCTTCTTCTGATTCAACGTGTTCGATTAATTCAGGACTTCCGCCTCTAGCACTAATAACATAGATACCACTAACATTAATTGTTACAGGTCTTAATGCGCCTTCGTCATCTGTTCCCTGACTTGTTCTACCAACTATAATAACTTCTGAACCGATACCAAAATCAATTACTAAAGAAGATGGAATCCAACAAGTAGTTGCTGTAAAACCATCATTATCAAAATTAAACTCAGTAGTTAAATCATCAATGTTAATGATTCTATTACCGTTACCTGTTGGTGTCATATTAATACTAGTAACTGTACCATCAGTAACAACATAACGCTGCTTGTATGGTCTAGATGCAGCATTACTATGAGCCTGTTCTAAGTCAACTAATGGGCTGTAATTTTCAGTACAGTATTCCATAATTATATCTTGTACAGAACCGAATGGTACTCTCTTTCTATCGTCTTCTTCTGCTAAATCATTGTTAAGAATTAAAGACTCCATTGTTCTAGATTTACCACCAAAGATAGTACTGTAATCTTCGTTCATAAAGAACGCATCAAAGTGTACCCATTCAAAAGTATTAGGTGTAAAAGTAAGAGATGATTCGCCTTTGTAACTAAAAGCGAATGCTCCCATTCTTCCGTCAACTTCACCGATGAAAACTCCGGTTCTTCTCCACTCTGAAACAGGTGTAGGTTTTCCGTAGTTCTTTTTGTTCCATGCTGCGTCATTAGTATTTAGCGGTACTAAGAATAGACCGTTATCTAATGCTACATTGTTTTCAGGTAATGCTTCCATAACTTTGACTCTTTCTTCATTGTCTCTCATCATTCTTCCTTCAAACTTTCCGTCTTCTATTTGTGCAAAGATTGCAATTTTTCCAAGAGAGTAAGTTAAATCACTATCTCTATTGTACTCTTTTACTACTCTATCTCTATCCAATGCCATTATATCTACTGCATCATTTAGCGATACAAAGAACCCAAATGCTTTCTTATAGAAAGAATTGTTCGTATTGGTTTGTGTCTTTTCGCGATTTAGTATGTTTCTAGCACTACTAAAATATTGTCGCCAAAGTCCTCTAGCCAATAGAGGTTCTTTAGATGCATCGAGATTGTTCTTGGTACATATGTCCTCGAACTTACTCATAGCATCTGACTCGGATAAACCGAGCAGTTCTGCTGCTTTCATTATTTCATTTTTCATTTCTTCATTCATATTATTTTCTCCTTTTTTTCCTTTCGTATTTTATTTCAACCAATCCTTCGGCTGCCATTACTAACCCGCAAAGCACCCAAAAGAAATTGGAATCTACACTAATGTAATTTAACGTGTTTAATATTGGTAGTATAATTAGTGCTATACCACCTAACACGATTATCTCATATCTAAGTATGAGATGTTCAAAGTCATCTTTGTCAACAACTCCATCTTTATTAAAGTCAAAGAATCTTTTTACCATCTTCTTCTCCCCCTGTTACTATCTAACATTTTAATTAATATTCTCAATCCAATCAACACCAAAAGTAACTCTATCATTTTATCATCTGTCCTACCATCCAAGATGCCAAGACTTTAGGATTCATGTTATTACTGCGCCATTCTGTTTCGCCAATTATACGAAGCATTTTGAACTTGTAACTAGAATCACTTTCAGTTTCTAGAATTGTTGTATGTAAATTAATACATACAGTCTTCATGTCTGTTGAATCGTAAATCAATTTATGCACCTTCTCTAAAGCATTTTCATAGTTATTTTCATTTATCATTGTTATAATTTCAGAGTATGGTTTCATATTCATGTCTATTTGATATTGGAGAGTTCGTTTACTTGCCGATGAAGCCTGTAATTCATTCAACCCTCGTCTTAAGTCCCCTTGTAAATATATAATAAACTTATCTAATTCCTCTTCTGAATGTGTATTTATGTTCTCTTTTGACAAGATTTCGCACAATATGTATTTCATGTCTTTATTGTTAAGACGCTTAAAATTATAGTTAGCACATCTTGACATTAAAGGATTAATAATTTTATGTCTATCATTACAAGTAATGATGAACCTACAATTATCAGCATACCTTTCCATAATTCTCTTCAATGCATTTTGTGCATCTTTAGTCATACCATCCATCTCATCTAGTA
>Ga0315320_10000097_pt1 | contig 66308 bp, 56 predicted proteins | sample M140m21515metaG_FD_203458 | JGI IMG/M metagenome (GOLD analysis project Ga0315320, IMG submission 203458) | Ammonia-oxidizing marine archaeal communities from Monterey Bay, California, United States - M1 40m 21515 | ecosystem: Environmental > Aquatic > Marine > Coastal | place: USA: California... | reverse complement strand
TGAAAACAAGAGTGCAGAAGAACTTGGCGACTTCAAGGATCAACTTTACGAGCGAATTGACACTCAGATCAACTCTGCCGAGACCTTTCGCGCCATCAGCCGACGGATGGTTGATGCCGCACTGCTGGAGACACGACTCCGCCCCGACGCTCTTTTCCTGCCCGCCAATCGAGCAGCATTTGCGGCGGCACTCGGACGGCAGGGTGCCCCCGTGGATTACCTGCTGTACGCGACGGTCACCAGCGGCACAACCGATCGAAATAAGAGCAGCCAGCGCGATTATGAAATCACTCTCGAAATGGTAAACATGCACACGGGTGAGTTCCTGAAAGAATCGGCAAAAATACGCAAGGGCTACAGCAAGAATCGCGCTGGTAAGTGGTGGAACTACGGTTGGTTTGACCAAGCAGACGGATGAGACTCTCTGAGAATCACTCCGCTTTGATGCCAATGGTGGATCGCTCCGGAACCGAGAGACACGGAGCGTGACCGTGCCAAACAAAAATACGGTGCACATTAGGTAAGTCACCCGAACGTGCGTTGCTCGCAGTCACTCGATACGCAGTCACTCGATACGCAGTCGTCATCATGTCACTGGCTGGTGGCAAAACGTTGACACTCCCTCACGGGGATTGCCATTTGTGCAAGTGCCAGCCCTAGTCATCGTGAAATAGCGTCTCCATGGGTACCCGTCCCCTGCATCCAGTCGACCTACTTTTGCTGCTGGTTGGACTAGCGCATTTGCCGGGCTGCGCGCGTTCGGTTGCCACGATGGATTCTGCACGCCAAGCATTCGCGGTTGGCGATCTGACAACAGCCTCCGTCACCCTCAATGAAGTGGCCAGCGATTCATCGCAGATGAGGGATGCAGTCGAACTGGACTTGGCGATCATTGAACTTGCGTCAGGGAATCCCTCAGCTTCAGAACGCCGTCTCAGAGCGATGCGTGACCGGTTCGACGCAGCCCCCAAAATCAATCCACTGAGTGAGACCGCATCCGTTCTGACCGACGACAACGCGAAATTTTTCCGGCCTGCGGGTTACGAAGAGGTCATGATCCGAACCATGCTCGCGTTATGTTCACTGGCGGGCGACCAGATTGACGCCGAGAGTTACACACTGCAGGCCATCAACCGGCAGACAAAATTGGCATCGCGAGCCAACAAGCACGGCTTGGACGGTGGGAATATTTACCAGCCGATCGCCATCGCTCCCTATTTGCGAGGTGTTCTACGGGAAGCAACGCACCACGACTACGATGATGCTTCAAGGTACTACCAACTCGCCAGCGCGGTCCGGCCAGAATTCACAGCTGCTGTAACTGACATCGCCCGCTCAAAAAGCGGAACCCACAGCAGGCAAGGAAATGGTGTTCTGTACGTCATCTCATGTGTGGGCCGCGGCCCAATTCTTCGCGAAACGGTGGCTCCCACAACCACTGCCACGCTAGCGATCGCATCCTCCGTTCTAAACTCGGCAACCAATCAAACTGACAATCACGACGATGACGGCGCAGCAGACGAAGACGGCCATGCAAATGACGAAGATCTCCCAGCCTTGCCAAACATCGCATCGGTAAAGGTTCCGGAGGTTTTCATTCCTGAAAGCCCGGTTGCGAGCGTGGGCATCATGGTCAACGGCAACCCCGCTGGGAAAACAGAAACACTCACGAACGTGGCCGAGCTGGCGATTCGACAAAACACGGCAGAAATGCCATGGACCATTGCACGAGCTGTCGTTCGGCGAGTGACCAAGGAGGCAGCCGTGGCATCACTTGGCGACGCCATGGGTCTTGAAGGAACTGCCGGATCACTCTTTCACTTTGCAACCGCATCAGCATGGAGTGGAATGGAAAAAGCTGACACTCGATGCTGGGGCTTGCTGCCCCGAGAGATTCAAGTCCTGAGAACAGAGTTACCTGCAGGACCTCACAATGTTCAGATCATGCCACTGGGTTACGCAGGAAACGCATTATCAAATGGCGTACAAGAGTCTGTGACCATCAGCAATGGCCGAAATCAGTATCTGATCGTGATGGCACCCAGTTCCCAAATGCACGTTGTTCATCGGCCAACAACGTTACATGACGAACAGAAGAACACGAACAAGCCACTCGTATTCTCGATGTCTGACTGATTTTCCGGTACGTAGCTGATTTCGCGATGTCTGACCGAGCAACAGGATAGTGCCTCAGTTACTGAACCAAGATGCGCCTACGAGTTGACCAGTCTGAACGCTTCTAAAGCGGGTGGCATCCGCCCTGCTGCGAACACGCAGGCACACGTCAATTAGCAACCGTACGTGTGCCTGCAAAGTCGCGAAAGGATCAGCCTCGTGCACGATCAGGCTTTGCCAGCCCGCCGCCAAGAGTACCGTCATCGAGTTCCTGTACCGTCCGGCCCAGCACAATGTCAAAGTTCGCTTCCAACTCGCCGATCCTCGATCCTTGGATGGGATTGAATCCGACAAGCAGCGAATCTCTGGCGGCCTTGTTGGTAATGCGTTTGAACAAGAAATCCTCTTTGTTCATCGCATGACCTTTGACCAACATCTGTGTCGTTAAAACACGCTGTCCATTTTTACTCACCCCAAAGTGGATATGCGGGGTTCTTCCGGGATACGGTACCGGCTTGATCGTGCGGAAAAAGTATCTTCCCTGACTGTCAGTCAAATAACGTCCGTACCCCTGAAAGTTAACATCAGTTTTCGTTTTATTGCTTGACCGGCTATGCAGATAAGCTCCGCCTGCATCACATTGCCAGATTTCCACAAATGCGTTTCGAATGGGTTGCCCACTCTTCCCCATCACGCGACCTGAAAGGTAGGTAATTTCTCCTACGCCTGGATCAAGTGAGTCGTTGATCAGCAACAGATCATTGTCAGTATCAAGCGGAAGCTTATCTGGATAAAAAGGGCCTTCCACCATACTTGCAGTCCGCACCAAGCCGCCTTCGACCTCTTCTGCAAAGCAGCCGGGTAGAGCAAAAGCGGCTGAAACCAACGCTGCCTTCTGCAACATGGATCGTCGATCCATCGACATCAAATGCCGTTGCGATGCGGATCGGAGTGCAGACATGGTTTGTTTTCGACTCGTCATGCGATTATTCCTCGTTCGTTGTAGCAGTACTTCATCCGGTTGCGTCGCAATTATCTGGCAAGCATTGGCAAGACAAGTATGGGTCAGTCGCTTGCGAGCCGAGATGCTGACAGTTTACGCACTAAATCTCAACCCGGATGTAAAGGAATTGTAACAGCAGCATGTGGGCATCCTGCTCCTCGGTGTCCCAAAGGTACGTTTCTGCCCGCCCCTCCTTGAATTTGATCGTCCCCCCGTTGAATGCCCTGCCACCCCGCCGGATGCCGTGCCCGCTGGATGCAAGGCTGCACCCACCGATAGACTGTGATGAGCAGGTACACTGGAGTTCTTCGCATACAAGACAGGATTCCCAAGCAAGACGCAGGATTCCCAAGCAAGACTACGTTCCGAGGCACGACCGAGTCCCAATGAGGCTCCAACGGGCTCCCCGTCTGGGCATAAACCTAGGTTAACTGGGAATGACAGATGCTTACTTCTGGGGTTACAGATGCTTACTTTTGGGTTACAGGGGCTTACGTTGAGGTCACAGGGGCTTACCTTGGGGTTGCATCGCAGTAGTAATTTTCGCCACACAGCCCAATGGTCGCGGCCACAGTCGGTCGCGAAAGACCTCCTGCAGGGTAAATCACGCCCATTGAAGATCATCTCTGTGCCCAGATGGGAGCCGCGAAAATAATGGAAATCGCTACAAACCGATCATGGTCCCCGCAACAGAGCGCCGCACTTTACGAGATTGATCGTTGGAGCGACGGCTACTTCAACATTTCTGACGAGGGAACGATTACGGTCTCTCCCACCCGCAAGCCAGAGGACGGGATTGACTTGAAGGAGTTGATTGACCGCCTGAAGCAACGCGGACTCGACCTGCCGATTCTGATCAGGTTCAACGGAATTTTGGGAGATCGCTTGAAAACACTGAGCCACTGTTTTCAAAAAGCAATCGACGAACACGATTACCAGAATGGATATCGCTGCATCTACCCGATCAAGGTCAATCAACAACGGGATGTTGTCCAGCAAATCATCCATCACGGCCAACAGTTCGGAGCGGGCGTAGAAGCCGGGAGCAAACCAGAACTGTTGGCAGTGGTCGCCATGACCGACGCCGACACACCAATCATTTGCAACGGTTTCAAAGACGCGGAGTTCATCCGAATGGCATTGCTTGCCCAACGCTTGGGACGCACGGTCATTCCGGTAGTGGAAAAGGTCAGTGAACTCGACTTGATCCTTAAGATTTCGAAAGAACTGGGCGTGCGTCCGACCTTGGGCATGCGAGTTAAACTTGCCACCCGTGGTTCAGGACGGTGGCAGGCCAGCGGGGGCTACCGTAGCAAATTCGGGCTGACAGTCGCTGAAATGCTGACCCAATTGGATCGATTGATCGATCATGGCATGGGAGCCTGTTTCCAGCTGTTGCATTTTCATGTTGGTAGCCAGGTCGGAAACATTCGCCAACTGAAGGCTGCGATCATGGAAGCATCGCGGATCTACGTCGATCTGCATCGACGTGGGGCAGGCCTAAAATATCTCGACGTGGGTGGCGGTCTCGGTGTCGACTACGATGGCTCACAAAGCGACACTGATTCAAGCATGAATTACACGGTACAGGAGTATGCCAACGATGTCGTATTCCACGTTCAGACCGTCTGTGACGAGGCCTCTGTCCCGCACCCTCAGTTGATATCTGAAAGCGGACGGGCCATCGCCGCCCACCACAGTGTACTTGTGGTAGAAACAATGGGTGTCACTTCACAGGGGAATGTCCAAGCAGTCCCGATGCAGGTCCCTGATCACTACGAGCAACCCGTGCTCGATCTTTGGATGACTTTTCGCGACCTGACGGTCGAAAACATCCGTGAGTCATTTCACGATGCACAGCTTGCGCTCGACCTGTGCATGACTTTATTCAGTGGGGGATACCTACCTCTGGAACAACGAGTCACAGCGGAGGACTTGTTCTTTTCGCTTTGCCATCGCATTCGCGACATCGCAAACGCCCAAGGTGAGGTCCACGAGGATTTCAAGGAACTCGATCGGATGCTGTCAGATATTTACTTTGTCAATTTTTCCCTTTTCCAATCCATCCCCGATTCATGGGCCATCAATCATCTCTTTCCAGTCCTGCCAGTCCACCGACTTGATGAACAGCCAACACGCCATGCCGTCTTAGGCGACATCACATGCGACAGCGATGGAAAAGTCGATCGCTTCATCGACGGTGGCAAACAAAAACGAACGCTGCTTCTGCACGACCTTCGCCCCAACGAACCTTATCAACTGGCTGTGTTCATGGTCGGTGCCTACCAAGAAATATTAGGTGACCTGCACAATCTGTTTGGTGACACTCATGCGGTGCATGTCGATGTCCACGATGGAAATGCAAAAGTGCAATCCATCGTAAAAGGTGACACCGTTCGAGAGGTGCTGGCATACGTCCAGTACGAGGGGCGTGAATTGGTGGATAAACTGCAGGATGCAGTCGAGGACGCAGTGCAACACGGCCATATCAACAATGAACAAGCCGGAGAGACCGTTTCGTTTTACGAACAGGCGTTGGAACATTACACGTATTTGTCCAGCCGAGACGAATGAGGAACGACTGAAGAGACGTGTTTTGAAGAAGCCCTGATTGAAGAAGCGATTCAGCAAACTCTGATCACTGCGAAGAAACAGGGAAACCTGCCTGCCAACGCATTGAAAGCAGCAGTGAAAAATACTCGAGTAACAGAGTTACCGAAGACTTAACCCATTCACTGCTAAATGGATCACGCTTGATGCTGAAGGGATCACGTACAGTGCACAACCTGCCGACTCATGGCCGAGGCATTGGGTCGCCCAGCGGACTGCCCCAGATCGAGGCAACAGTTCAGAGCAGTCGAGGCAACAATTCAGTGCAGCCAGAATTGGGTTTGGATACGATTCGCAGAAACGTCACAGCTTCAACTCACACCGGCGTACTCGGACATTTGATGCATCTGGCGTGATCGCCTCGGTCCCAAACGCCCCGCGTTGCGTCCCGTAGGCAGATTTGCTCCCGAGAGCACGAATATCGGTGTCAAAACGACGAAATACGGGGCAAACCAGCCGAGAGCAGGACAAAATCCACGTTGACCTCACCAAAATCAAGGAGCATTGCCCGACAAAAGACGCCTCGAGTCTCGCGGACGCTGGTCGCCTATGGCTCGCCTGCTACCATAGAGAGTGTTGAGTGGTACTCGTCTGCCGTGGAGATTCAGCAGCAGCGAACACCACCGACCTTGCGTGTTCTGACTTTAAACGGCGTGTTCGCTGCGAGCGACTTCAGTCGAGAAAATTGCCAAGGAGAAATCGTTGCTCAATCTGTACGCGGCCACATGGCTCTTACAAATCGTTCAAGCTATCACCGTGGCCATTTTTCCGGTCGTGGTTGAGACCAGTGACGGGGTGAAGATCCGCGGCGAATTTTCAGGGATCACTGCTGACACACTCCTGATCACGACGGATGGAAACGTACAAGAGTTTCCCTTCAACAATCTCGCTTCGATGCAACGCACGGATTTTACTCCCAAGGCATCGCCTGCGACTCAGGTAGCACTCGCGAACGGCTCACGCATTTACTCGGGAGATTTAAAGATTGACGATAACGGCGTTCTTATTGAACCCCGCCGCCAAGCACCACTGCAGACGCCGGTAAAAAAAGTTCGTTCGATCCGATTTCGGAAAGCTTCTCCAGGAACAGACCCCCAGTGGCTGGGGCTCTCCAATGTTGAAAACAGTCGTGACACGTTGGTAATCCGCCGGCCCGGCAACCGCTTGGACCCTCAGCAGGGAATCGTTCTTTCGGTGAATGAAACGACGGTAGAATTCGATCTCGACGGGACAAAAATCGACGCCCCCATCAATCAACTCGAAGGGGTGATCTTCGGCGGTAATCAAGAAGTTGACGAGACTCCACCCATTCGCATCACCGACATCTACGGTTCAAACTGGGCACTGGCAGCGAACCAGCCAAGCCAAGGTGACAAACCAATCCAGATTCAACTCGATGACAGCCTGACACACGCCATTCCGATCGATCAGATTGCTCGCATTGACTGGACCAGTGGTATTCGGATGCTGGCCGAAGAGAAAGCGACAACGTCCAAATTCGAAACGTACCTATCCACAAACGTGGACCCGACCTTGCTCAATCGTTTCTTTGGACCGGAACTGAATGCGAAATCAGACTTGCTACTCAATGGCGGGGCCATGACTGAGTACCGGTTACCACCACAATTCAAGAAGCTTGCCGGTACGGTTCTTCGCGACCGCACCTCAGGTGTAACAGGAAAAGTGACCGTCAACATCAAGTTCGATGGAAAAGTAGTCTGGAGCGAATCGCTGAGTGACGCAAATCCGCGCGGATTTGAACTCGACACCAATGGTGCTCGACGCGTGATACTGGAAATCGATCATGGTGGCGACGGCGATGTCGGTGACAACATTCGGTTCATCCGCCCCCGTTTGCTGAAGTGACCCACTGATTACACGCAACGCGCATGCGACCGCCTCGTTGGACAAACGCATTTACTGCCCCCCGAAGCCCTATTCCCTCTGAACTTTCAATCCCATTGAACTGATGATAAACCCAAGAATCCTTGATCTCAGCGGCCTGTTTTCGCTCGGCATGGCGATCTTGGCGGGCAATCTGTTGTCCGCGGCTGATCCCATCAAATTGGATGCTGCATTGGAGCAAGTAGAGAACAGTCGGATTGAGTCTGTAGCCCGCGCGGTGCCGTCAGCCGTCAGCGTTTTCGTTCCCGGTGGTGGGGGTGGTGGCAGTGGGGTCATGATTTCCCCGGATGGGTATGCGCTCACCAACTTCCACGTGACTAGCCCAGCTGGATCATTCATGCGTTGTGGGATGAGTGACGGCAATGTTTACGACGCGGTGATTGTCGGGATCGATCCTGTCGGTGACTTGGCAATGATTCGCTTATTGGGGCGAAGCGACTTTCCGGCCGCCGAACTAGGCGACAGTCGGGCGGCAGAAGCGGGAGACTGGTGCATGGTAATTGGCAACCCCTTTCTACTGGCAACCAATCTTAAGCCCACAGTCACCTATGGAATTCTCAGTGGTGTAGGCCGTTACCAATACCCATCTGGAACCTTACTGGAATACGGCGATTGCCTGCAAACCGACGCCTCCGTCAATCCGGGCAATTCTGGCGGTCCAATTTATGATGCACAAGGACGCCTGCTGGGAATCGTAGGACGTTGCTCCTTTGAGAAACGTGGCAGGGTGAACGTCGGCGTTGGCTACGCCATTTCAATCAATCAGGCAAAGAATTTTCTGGGATACTTACGCAGCGGTCGGATCGTTGACCACGCCACGCTCGGCGCGACGGTATCGACCGAGCCTGATGGCGGGGTCGTTGTATCGAACATTCTGGAATCGAGTGATGCTTACCGGCGGGGACTTCGCTATGGTTCCGAAATTTTGGAAATCGATGGGCGTGTCGTGCAAACGGCCAACGACTTACAGAACGTGATGGCTACCTTGCCCAACGGATGGCGAGTCAAAATGTCGTACCGGTCTGAGGGAAAAACAACTGACACGCTTGTGCGACTCATGGGCGTGCACTTGGAAGACGAGCTTCTTAAAAAAATGGCTGGTGCTCTCCCGCCCCCGCCACCTCGCCCCCAAGCCCCCGGTGAAGACGGTGAAGAGAAAGACGATCCGAAAGAGAATAAAAAACAACCGCCTCAACAACGCCCCGGAGGTCAAAGACCAGGCGGGCAGCGCCCAGGCAAACCTGCAGTCAAAATCCCCCAACAGGTAAAAGATCAACTCGTTGAACGGAAAGGATTTGCGAACTACCACTTCAATCTGGCTGAACAGAACTCGTTCATCAATGAACTCAGAAATCAGTTCCCTGCTGACAATGCACCGACCGAAACGGAACCGCAAGACAAAAAGAATGCAGCCAAAAAGGGCTGGCTTCTCAAAGGCGAAACAGACCAGACGCCCTCGCAACCTGTCACCATTCAGGTGTCAGCCGACAAAATGTCAATTCAGATTGGGCAAAAGACTGTCGAAATCGACAATCGAAGCGAAATGTATGATGTCATCACTGATGGCACCGCCGCGGGCTTGCTGCCAGCTCTCAATGCTTGGCAGAGGATGCTACGAGACGGCCCCCGCAAATTCGGTGAGTCTTACTACATGGGAACCATGCCTTTGGGCGGCGAACGCCCACTACGCGATGTCATGGTTGGTATCGCTGGCGAACTGGAAGTACGTTGGCTGAGCCACCCCGACACCGGTTCCGTCGAGGCAATCGAAGTATTTGCTGATCGAGACGAAGACCCCGCCGAGCTCTGGCTGCTTCGAGAGGGAGATTCAAAATCGATGCCGAATGTGCTCGACCTGCGTTACGGGGTCGAAAGCATCCTAAAGATCAAACTGAAATCATGGAAAGAGGTTCCCGCCTCTGATCTCCAATGGTCCGCTGAAGAAAAAAACGCGAACAATGGTGCCGGCTCGGATCGACAAAAAGCGGCCGATGCATCTCAAAAGGCAAACGCGAATGATGAGGTGAAAGTATGAACCGTTTAGCTGCACTCACTCTGACCATGTTGGTTGCTGCGAACTGTTCAAGTTTGCGTGCTGAGGCTCCGTTGGGCAAATGGGTCCGTGATGCCCAGAAACGGGTTGTGAAAATATATGGTGCTGGCGGTCTCAAAGGGCTGGAAGCATACCAAAGTGGTTTCCTGGTTTCTCCCGATGGCCACATTGCCACCGCATGGAGCTATGTGCTTGATGTCGAACCGGTGGTACTACTTGATGATGGGCGCCGATTCGAATCTAAAATTGTCGGTTTTGAACCCTCGTTGGAATTGGCAGTGCTGAAGATCGAGGCAACCGACACACCATTCTTCGAACTCAAGCAAGAGCCAACCGTGGACTGGGGTGATCCAGTGATCGCGGTTAGCAACCTATTCAATATTGCGACAGGCAATGAACCAGCGAGCGTGATGCAAGGTACGGTCGCCTCAATCACCGACTTGAATGCACGACGCGGAACCTTCAAGACTCCCTACCGTGGCAAAGTTCTGATTTTAGACCTGATTGCCAACAACCCGGGAGCCGCCGGTGGGGCCGTGATTGATAGCCGCGGCCAACTAGCGGGCATGCTCGGAAAAGAGCTCCGGGATTCGACCACAGGGGTCTGGCTCAATTATGCTGTTCCTGCCAATGCCCTTCGAACCACCATCGGCGACATCATCGCTGGCAGAAAAACAACGGTGATTGATTCAGCAACTGCAACACTGCCTCGCAAGGACTCTCACAACCCGAGTGTTTTAGGCTTGGTGATGGTTCCCGATGTTCTTGAGACAACTCCCGCTTATATCGATACGGTTGCAACAGACAGCGCTGCGGCCCGAGCATCTCTCCGCCCCGATGACCTGATTCTGCTGGTCAACGGTCAACGAGTGGATAGCCAGCGCACGTTACGTTCGTTGCTTCGTACTATCGACCGCCGTGACGACGTCGAACTGACAGTTCAACGCGATACACAGATTCTTCCCGTAACTTTGCAACCGTGATTCGCATGCCCCGCTTTTCAAAAACCAGCGGCAATTTGCTGCTTTCCTTGATCATGTTCGCTTGTGCATCCGTCTTGGGCGCACGAACAACGCTTGCAGACACCGAGTACCGTCAGGCAATGGCCGACGCGGTTCGCAGGGCAGCAAAAAGCGTTTTGCCATCAGTAGTCTCTGTAGAAATTGTAGGCACAGCACAAAGCCCTTCGGGCGAAGTCGAGCAGGACGCGCCAACGTCAGGCGTTGTAATCGACACCGACGGCTACGTGCTTGCGTCAAGCATCGTTGTACGACGCCCCGCCGCGAGTGTGTTGATTGTGCTTCCAGATGGTTCGCGTCATGCCGCCAAAGTGGTCGCACGCGATTACCACCGTGACCTTGTGCTCTTAAAAATTGAAACAACCAAGGCACTGACCGCCATCGATTTCCCCTCAAAGCTTGACCTCAAGGTCGGAAAAACCACGGTAGCGGTGGGACGCTTTGGAAATAGCGCCTCACCCATCATCAGCCGTGGAGTACTTAGCGGTACCGAACGGCTAGACGGCGTTGCTTTACAAACCGATGCTCGCGTGTCAGCTGCGTTTTATGGCGGCCCCCTGATTGACCTCTACGGAAACGTGATGGGAATCTTGATCCCTGCTGTTGCGGGCGGAGCCGGCGCAGACCCAACAGGCTGGTACGACTCAGGAATCGCATTCGCAATCCCAAGTGATGTGATTCTCACAAAACTGGCAAGGCTCAAATCTGGTTCGGACATCAAACGCGGCCTGATTGGGATCGCTTCAAAAACGAAAGACCCTTACGACGACGGGACGGAAATCGCCGCTGTCCGCAAGAGGTCACCTGCCGAAGCATCGGGCATCAAGGCTGGTGACGAAGTGATCGAAATTGCCGGAATAAAAGTAAGGCGGCATCAGGAAATCAAACAGGCTCTCGGTAGATTTGATGCAGGCGAAACGATCCGCATCAAAGTACTGCGTGATGGCAAAGAGATCGACATCACCACGGAACTGGCAGAAACCATTCCGCCACTGCAACCACAGCGACTTGGATTACTCGTTGGTGAAGAAGCCACGGACAGCGATGACGATGCCCGGATCGTGGTCAACGCGGTGCTAGCTGGTACACCGTCCGAAGGAGTAATCGAGACAGGCGACCAACTTCGCAAGTTTGGTGATGCGGAAATCAACAGTTTGACAGCCCTTCGCAGCTTACTGATGTCGGCTGAACCGGAGACAGAAGTCGAAGTCACAATCACCAGAACTGGCAATGACGCCACGATTAAAATCACACCAGCCATGATCTCCGGCCCAGCCCTCAAGCAGCCCCCTTCAGCTTGGGTCGAAGCAGAATCAGCCGACTGGACTAGCGAGGAACTCAAACTGCCGGATGCCGGAAACGTCGCTGCCATCCTCGTACCCAAAGCGTCCGACGAGCAGCAGAACCTCGGATTGCTCGTGCTTCTTGTGAACCCCAGCGAAGGTACGCCCACGGATGTGCTCAACAACTGGCGTGACGCAGCAATGTCAGCGGGAGTCGTGATTTGCGCCATTGCTCCCGAAGACACACGCCGGTGGCAACCGAAGGAAATCAACGCCATTGGTAACTTCGCTGCGGCGGTCATGAAGAAAGCAGCGATAAACCCGACGGCAGTTGCGATCGCTGCACCAGGGGCGATTTCCGGAACAGACGCTGAAGCAGCAGATTCCATGGCCCTCGCGGTTGCTGTTTCTCAGAGTTCAACTTTCTTTGGTGTTTCCGTCTCGCCCAAGACACGCAGCCCAGCAATGAGGGTAAAAGAAAACGACCCTTCGGCTTCGCTCCAAATCCTACTCCCCATTTCCTCGGAAAAGGATCTTCCGGACTGGAGCCTTGCTATTCAAAAAGCAGGCTACCCTGTGGTACGTGGTGGAGAGACAGATTCGACAACACTCCTGAACTGGGTTCGTTTGCTGCAAGCAATCTAGAAAGTCCGAATGCCTGCGTCATGCGCGGACGAATGGAACTCAGACCGCCTTGACTGAAGCGTCAAGTCGGATCAGAACGAACCTTCGCATGCCAGCATTTCGGGCAACTCGCACTCAAATGCTTCCCTGAAAGGCTTCGGACAGCACTCAAAAACAGCATCCCATTCACTGGATCGATCCGATGAGCGGAGTGTGCTAACCTGTGGAGGCGAACGGCAACGGCAACGGCCAGAAGCGAGTTTCCAGACAACGACTTCGCCGCTTGAACAACTTGCCGTTTCAACGTTCGATCCTTGGGCATCCGTGCCTGCCTGACTCACCCGACCTCGCCTCCGATCTTCATTTTGGGCTGAACCGCTTTGAACGATACGCTTTTGGTCACCGGGCAACTAATCGTTGGCCTATTCCTGTTGGTAGGTGGAGGTGAATTGCTGGTTCATGGTGCGTCGGCAATGGCGGCAACCTTTCGCATCTCGCCGCTGGTGATTGGCTTGACAGTCGTGGCATTCGGAACCAGTGCCCCAGAACTGGGCGTGAGCCTGCAAGCTGCGTTAACGAACAACGCTGATGTAGCTGTGGGCAACGTCATCGGCAGCAACATCATCAACATCCTACTGATTCTCGGAATGTCCGCCTTGGTCACACCATTGGTGGTGAGTAGCCAATTGATTCGTATCGATGTTCCATTAATGATTGCCGCTTCGCTGGCAATGTGGGCTGTCGCTGCAGATGGGCAGATTTCCCGCTGGGAAGGCGTGCTGCTCTTTGTGGCGTTGCTGATCTACATCGTATTCTGCATCCGCAAGAGCCGAAGCGAAGAGCAAGATGTGGTTGATGAGTTCGCCCAAGAATACTCAAAATCTGCCAAGGGTCGAGGCGCAATTCTAAAACAAATCGCTTTGATCGTTGCGGGCTTGATCCTGCTTGGATGGGGATCCAAATGGCTCGTCGACGGAGCTGTGACAGTTGCCACTCAACTGGGAGTTGACGAACTGCTGATTGGCTTGACCATTGTTTCGATTGGCACCTCATTGCCGGAAGTCGTGACTTCGGTTGTTGCGAGCTACCGTGGGGAACGGGACATTGCCGTTGGCAACGTGGTAGGCAGCAATCTATTCAACATTTTGTGCGTACTGGGACTTACGGGCGTGGTTTCTCCCACCGGCATCAATGTCACGGAGGAAGCAATCATCTTTGACATCCCGATCATGGTGGCTGTCGCCGTTTTGTGCTTCCCCATTTTCTTATCTGGAAACGTGATCCGCAGACACGAAGCGGCTTTGTTCCTCGTTTACTATGGGATATACACGGGTTTCCTGATCGCAGCCGCAAACAATCCGGATCTGAAAGAGCGTTTTGGCAGCGTCGTTCTTTATGGAGTTCTCCCACTCACTGCGTTCGCATTGTTCATCTCGTTGGGTAAACATCTGCGAGCCAAGCAGTCCCCGGATGCTCTGTTGCAACCATCGACTTCTACGGACATTCCGGCCGTCAATCACGACGCGACAGAGGGAAACCAGAAGTCTTCGGGAAACAACGCTTCAGACTGAACTGCGGTACGCATTGCATGCCCATCCCTTGGCACCACCTATCGTGCATGCCAACGTGTTTGTTGCGATTGCATGTCCCTCAGGCGACCGCAATTGAATTCCCACGATTCGCGTGGCGTGGAACCATTTGGCTTGGTGAAACAAAAACCACCGCTAGTTAACGTACTCTTCTTCCTCGTCACCTGTTGGACGTGAAATTTCTCCGCTGTCTTCGAGTTGCCGAACCACATCAACAATTTTTTGCTGCACAGATTCAACCTCACTGACCCTCACGCTACCGAGATATTCCATTTCTTCTTTCAGGTTTTCAGAGGCCCGCGTACTCATGTTCTTCATGATCTTTTCCTGCAGGGCTTCACTTGCTCCTTTGAGAGACATGGCCCACTGTGCAGTTTCTACATTTTTCAGCAGTGACTGAATATCACGATCTGCAAGCTTGGAGATATCTTCGAACACAAACATCAGGCGGCGAATTTCTTCAGACAGCTCGGGATCTTCGCGTCCAATCGAATCCATGATGGTGCGTTCAATCGATCGCTCGCAAACGTTCAGAATTTCCGCAACGCTTTCAACACCACCGGCATTGCTGTGCTTCTGATTCACCATGCTGCTCAATCGCATTTCGAGGCCGAATTCAAGCTCAGTAACGGCCTCAGGACTGGTGCGACCAATCGCTGCTACTCTACGTATCACTTCGAGTTGATTGTCAGGATCAAGGCCAGCGATTACTTCAGCGGCATAATTGCTGGGAAAGTGGCTCAGCATCAATGCAATTGTTTGCGGATGCTCGTCACCAATGAACTGCAATAGCGTCTGCGGCTCAACCTTTTTGATGAAGCTGAATGGCATCGCTTCGATGGTTTGCTGCAGATTGCCAATCAGCTCACCTGCGTCACGTCCCAATGCCTCTTTGATCAGCTCTTTTGCACGCTCCAATCCGCCGGGGCTCGCGTACAACGAACTCGCTTTACTGGTCAGAAAATCGGCGATGACGATTTCCTGATCATCTCCACCAACGGAATCGATCTGGGCAATCATGATACTGACTGCCTCAATGTAGGTAGGAGGCAGTTGTCCCAGCACCTGGGCGGCATTCTTCGTGGGCATACTCATCAGCAGAATGGCTGCTTTTCGTAGGCCGTTTTCGTCAAAGTTAGGCATGTTTTTGCCGTCGTTCCGGAGTGGAATTGCGCAGGTACAGAATCTTAATGGTGCCCCACTAATGCTTTAAGTGATTTATCGGCGGCTAGACCTCACAGCCGGCCATGCCCGAGAGAGAATTCCAATTTTGACGATAACAAGGGTCACGAACCCCGATGTGGCCATCGGTCAACGGTAAATTCAGTCAAGAACAGGCGTGCCTCCAAAAAAGTCGCCTTCTCACCCACCGCCAGCCGTCCGTGCTAGAGACCGCCCAAAACCGACACTCACCAGAGCGACAATCCCCAGAGCGGCGAGCAGACTTCACAGCCGACCCTGTGATGGGTTCCAAGGCGTCAGAAAATGGAGAGACAGCCGACTGGGAGCAGAAAGCTGGCAGCTATCAGCTGGAGCAACGGGGCAAAACTGACGATAGAACCTCGGGTACGGCTGCCAAACGGGTCGAAAAGCTGGTTAAAACAGGTTCCGCTGGACCAAGCATGCCCAGAAGCGGGCCGTATCAACACGGTTGATATCGCTACTGGGGGGTGATTTCGAGCAGTTATTGGGTAAAATTGGGCCTCGGAAGAGAGATCACACAGCCAAAGCGATGCCTTCGTAAGCACGACTTTTGCGAGATCTGCGAAGCTTATTGCATTAGGACTTCCCAAGTTTGGGCGGCTCCGCTATTCTTCCGCCTTCGTAAATGCACCGTAGATATAGATTTAACGACATCCCATTCGGGCGAGAGTGATGACTAAGGCTAAAGCCAAAACTAAGATCAAAACGCACAAAGGCACGAAGAAGCGTTTTCGGCTTTCTGCCAAAGGCAAAGCAATGCATCGCAGCAGTGGAACAAGCCACTTGGCTCAGGCAGTTTCATCAAAGCGACGACGCAATCTGCGTGGAACCACGTCAGTTGATGGCTGCATGGAAGCCACAATCCACGCCGCTCTGAACGGAAACAGCTACTAACAGCGTCTCGACATCTCAGCCACTTGGCATGAGAATGTAAGCGTTGTGCCGGGGTGCGATCGCTTAGATCGTACTTCGTCCGCGAATCACGTAGGCTCTCCGTTTTCGGCTCAGAGCTTACGTTGCAGACCGAGCGATCCCCTTTGAAGGAAAACTTCCTTCCATTCAGCTGGGTAAAACTTCAGGACTTCCGCCTTCGGCGGGCTAGTTTCCTGGGACCTGAGTTGGAAAATCATTTAATCAAACAAGCAGTATTCAAGTAATCCAAGACAGGAAAGAACCATGCGTACCACAATCGGTTCAGCAAGAAACAAATCAAAGAAACGTCTGTTCAAACGCGCCAAAGGTTATCGTGGCGGCCGTGGAAAACTAACGCGAACTGTCAAAGAGACATTACTGCGAAGTGGTGCATACGCATTCCGCGATCGTCGAGTACGCAAACGCGACTTTCGCAAGCTCTGGATTACCCGAATCAACGCTGGCACACGTCAGCATGGCTTACGATACAGCGAATTCATTTACGGTCTGAAGCTCGCAAACATCGAACTGGATCGCAAAACACTCTCTGAGATGGCGATTCATGATGCGGCGGCCTTCAAAGACATCTGTGACAAGGTGAAGGAAACGCTCGCGGAATCCGCGACGGCATAGCTCATGTCGCTTCAGGACTTCTTATCGACCCTGGATGGTTTGGAAGAGGAGGCATCAGCAGCCTTCGAGAATGCTTCCGACTCAGATTCACTTGAGGTAGCACGCGTACGCTACCTCGGGCAGAAGAGTGGTGCACTCCGCGATGTACAGAAGCGGATGGGTTCGATTGATAAATCTGACCGCAAAACCGCCGGTATGCGGCTCAATCAGTTCAAATCAAACGTTCAAGAAACCTTTGATGTTGCGAAGGAACGTTTGAGCGGCGTCGACTCAACAGGTGCAGATCCTACGTTTGACCCGAGCCTGCCCGGGACACGGCCCACCATCGGGCACGTTCACCCCGTGACTCAGACGATCACACACCTGATGGAAATCATGGGGCGTATGGGCTTTGAAGCCGCCGAAGGCCCTGAGGTCGAAGACCCGTGGCACAACTTCGTTGCATTGAACATTCCAGAGGATCACCCCGCTCGGGATCCGCTTGATAATTTTTATCTCGCGACTGCGAAAAGCGGCTCTGGTGATCGGACGCTAGAGGGCAGCCAGTTGCTGCGCAGCCAGACAAGCACGGTGCAGATTCGGGTGATGGAAAACAAGCAACCGCCTGTGCGCGTGATTTCATTGGGCAGGGTGTATCGACCGGATGCCCCGGATGCGACACATTTTCCTATGTTTCATCAGATGGAAGGGTTACTGGTCGATAAGCACGTCACGATGGCAAACCTGAAGACAGTCTTACGAGTATTCGCGACGAATTACCTCGGCGACGACGTCGAAATACGGTTCCGCCCGTCTTTCTTCCCATTCACAGAACCGAGCGTTGAAGTCGATTTTTACTGGAATGGTGCTTGGATCGAATTTGGTGGGGCAGGCATGGTCGACCCAGCCGTCTTTGAAGCCGTTGGATACGACCCCGACATCTACAGCGGATTCGCGTTTGGACTCGGCGTAGAGCGTCTCTGCATGCGTCGACACGGCATCACCGACATCCGCGACCTGTACAGTGGCGACCTTCGCTTTCTGCAGCAGTTCTAATGCGGGACTTGATCTGAGTCTTCTAGCACCAAAAGGTAGCGTCTTCAAGCTGCAAAAACAGCACGAAAAGGCACGATTGCTGCGGTCGGGCCATCTTGCCGGCGAGTTCAGGTACTAGATTCCAGCGTCTCAAACTCAAACATTCTTTCCAGCCTGGTCAGCTTGAAAACATCACGCACACTGGTGCAGACGTCGAGCAACTTCACAGAAACCCCCAAACTGCGGGCTTCGCTATTGAGACCAATGAGCTCGTTCAAGCCCTCGCTCGTAATCCGTTCGATCTCAGACATATCGACGAACAGGGCTGGTACTGAGCCGCCAGCGTTAGCCTCCTCACCCAGCTCGGTAAGAATGCCCATGCATTGCGTTGCAGCCCCCGTAGTATTGAGGCTTTTGTGAGTTAACGAGACAACTCGGCACTCGTCACCCAACCCGGTTTTGCCAACTTCTGCCTGACTCATGAATCCGCCCATTGAGACTGTTTGAGGACAGTAGCACGACGGAAGATTCTGCGCTGATGTTTCCTTGCCAGCTCCCCGTCCCGCACTGCCCTTAAGCTAGCATTTCGCCCTTTCAACAGCAACGTGACACGGCGTCGCAGCCACAAGGAATCTACAATTCCTGAGATTGACTACGGGGCATTTTACGCAACCGTTAAATACGGTCTCTGGCACTGCACTTTAGCGGCTAGTCGCTGGCGGGACCTGCTTTGCTTGCGCTCTCTGGGCGGTCAAAATGGTGAGCCGATTCTCGCCAAAGTACTCAGTAACTCGACCAGTGACTTGCCACAAGCTATCGAGTTCATCTTCCCTGATGGCTTGGACAATCCGCTGGAGCATGAGATTTTCCGTGATCAATACAATATGCTCGTTATTGTTCTGGTCAACCTCTGAGCTATTTACCTCTTTCAACGCCGAAGCGGCAGCGTCTCCACGACTGGCATCAACGCCGTAACGTCCAGCAGGAACTTTCGTGGAAAGGGTCACCGAATCGACGCGACGAGTCACCCTTCCATTCTGTTGGGTCACCGTGATTTCAACGGATTCGGATTGGGTGACTGCTTGCGCAGGCTCGGCAACAGGCGGCGTTGCAGGAATGAATGCCCATCTCCGCGGCCCCAAGGCGACCACTGTCCCCGAGGTTGCAGGGATTCGCGTCCCTTCTCTAAGTTGAGCGTAGCCAAGAAAACGCCCATCGCCTTGTAGTGCAACGGTCGTTGAATCTTGTGGTTCAACGGCATCCAAGCGTTCGAACATGCTCCCTGCAGAGCAGACGCTCACAAAGAGTACAAACACGGCTAGCTTGCGAACTGGAAACAAACCCATGACTGACAACCAATCAGCTTGTGTAATACGGTAGACAAGTGCGACATCGGATCTCGAGCGTTCAGCCAGTTGCCACTGACTTAAACCCACCTCATCCTCTCTTTTTGACGTTGCGGTTGGGATCGGTCGCGTGCAGACGGGAGGGTAGTATCTGCACGGGACCGATCCGAGTGGCATCCGGAGGGAGGGTGATCCGAGTGCCACAAACTTTCAATTTAATGGATGAAGTAAAAAACGTTTGGATGCATGGCTCTCAAAGGCGGTGAAAAACGATTGGTCACAGGCCCCACTGGCAGGCACTTCGTTGCAAAGTCTGTTACATCCGAGCCTTGGATTTCCCCTTCCCAAGTCATTCACCAGGCCACATGCATTTTCATCAGTGCAGACCGAGTGTTGCCTGATCGGGTCACATGAGTAGCGAGCACCCAACCCCTTATACCAAAATCAGGTTTTCGGGATTGCAAGGGCATGAAAGCTGACGATTGCGCCAACAGTAATCATTGCTAAGCCAAGCCAGCGTGGTGGCTCAACTCGCTTGGTGGGATTGGGATGTATCCCCAGCATCATTGAACTCATGCTGGACGTGTCAGCCACTGCACCACTCTTCGACACTCGGGCGAGAGCTCGGGTCGCATGCTCGTTCAACACGAACGAATCGACCATCCGGAATTGAATTCCCAACAGGATCAAAAGAGTGCCTGCCAGAAAGTAACGGTTACGATACATGGACATGGGTACGGAATTCCTATGCTGCCACCATGGAACCAGCAAGTTCAGAAGCCGGCCATTGTTGGCGACTGGACGTGAAGGCAACAGGGAGTGAAGGCGACGGGAGGTTAGAGATGCTATTTGGAGATTCCCAACTTAAACGTCAATCGGTCATCAAAAGCAAGAAACTCGATCGAATTCCCAATACGACACGTCGCAAGTCATGGCGCAATGCTACAGGAAAAGATGGTCGTGCATGAGGGAACAGTCACGCACAGCACGCCAATCATGACTTCAATGCTGTTCGTGACGTAATTGACGGTTAAGTCGCCAGTCAATGCTTGCTCAACCACAAGACGCAGGCCACAAGACGCAGGCCACAAGACGCAACTTGATCAAAAGCGACGCATCGTTGATGGACGCAGCAAGAACGTGCTCAAAGATGGCCGCGTTCCACAATTAGGCGGCATCTCACAAAACGGGAGCAGACAAAAGTACGATGGCTACCAGTGTGAAACAAATGGTTATCGACTCATCAGACCACTAACGACATCTTCGACCTTATCACGAAAAGCCAGAGGAGGCGTTTCCTTTGCAAGGTGCTTTTGGTTACTCACGTGGATTGCTTTAGCCAAGGGCTTGTGGGCTTTCCAATGATCGAGACGGAACCCACGAATGTCTACATAAACGTCCGAAATACTGCTTTCTGTCTTCGGAACCAGAAAGACTCCGCCATCACCGCGTACGAAATGGAAGTGCATTCCCACATAGAGCATCGCCGCGCCTGCCAGCATGCCAAAGAAAAAACGTGACATATCGAATCACAACGTCTGAGTACCGAGCCAGAAACAGATTCCAACCGTTCGGTGATACTGCATACCAAGCCACCAAAGCAAGTCCGAGAACACCAGTCAGTCAAAACAAGTAAGGCAGGCAGCGTAGGCAAAGCAAAAGCAGCTCAAATGGCCGGCACAAAGGTAGCTTCACTACGCTACGGATGCCTCAAATCTGGATGCCTCAAATCTGGATGCCTCAAATCTGGATGCCGCAAATCTGGATGCTCGTGACCAGAACGCCCCGATCCTTGAACTGTGCAGGTATTCCATTCCGCCTACGTTGGGAATGCGAGCCTCTGATGCCAAGAATCCTTGTCGACTCCCCCAACCGCTTACATCCGAAGTCCACATTTCATGGCTGGCTCGATAAAGGCCAAGCGAGTGCCTCCGTACTCTCGGAGATCCCATTCCCCCTGCGGCAGTTTCGTCGCATCAAACTTCTTCTCAGTTTCGGCAACCAACACACTGCCCGGAGGGGCATTGTCGAGTGTCAGTTGAATGATGCGGTTCAAATCGTCGAGCGATTCTTCCCAGAGAATGTACGGAGGACATAAAAAAACGATCCAGGGCGTGTCGTCTCGAGGTGGCTCAAGAAGGTTGCCTGCGAGTCGAAATGTGTCACCGGTTACCACACGAAGTCGCGATTGGAGATCGAGCGTATCAGTTGTCTTCTTGATGAACTTCACAGCCTGCCGATTCTGTTCGACCAAAACTGCGGAAACAGCACCACGACTGAGCGATTCAAATCCCATGGCACCAGTGCCGGCAAACAGATCAAAGCAAATCGCTCCTTTCACAGCCTTTCCGAGAATATTGAACAGATTTTCACGGATATTGTCCTTCATGGGGCGTGTGAATTCTTCGCCGTGATAGTGGATAATCCGTCCACGCATGTCGCCACCGATCACGCGAAGCTTGGTAGGTTTCCCTGATTTGGAACTACCGGCGTATTTAGATTTCGCTGTGCCAGACGACTTGGCAGCGGCACCGCTCTTGCTGCGGCGTGTATTTTGTTTTCTGGGAGAGTTCATGCCCAGAGTATAGCGACCAAGCTGGAAATTCAGCACCATCCCGCAATCACAGTTTTTCCATCAGAATAGTGGAGTGAATCAGACGAACGTAAATGCCCTCCCGAGCGTAACACTGACGGTTTCCAGTTTCTCACACCCCCGCAATCTCACATGATTTCGCTTATCCGCTCTTGTTTTCCCGTCGTGACGCTGATTTGTGCAATATCAGCCAGCTGGGTGGCGTGCTCAGTTGTGGCTCAAGAGGCAGAGACAAGTCAGGGTGACACAGGCGGTGTGAGCGATCCACCAAGCGTTGAGTCTGCAATCGGGACCAGCAATGCCCCTCAGCCCACCCCCTCGTCTAACCCCGGGGCGAATTCCGTGGTTCCGCCCGAAGCGTCTGTCCCCCCAACAACGACTGGTGAGCAGGCTGTGGAAAGTGAACAGACGGTAGAAAGTAAAGCAGGGCCGGCCGGTAGCATGACGCCCGAAGAGTATCGCGCGGAGTTGATGAAGGATCCCGAGTATGTCGCGGAATTGGACAAAAGAGTGGATGCCTACAAGAAGTCCCGTGCCAATCTGGCCCGCGCGGTTTCGGACCAACGAGAGACGTTTGTTCGGTATCTGAATCGTGACGTCCGGACCCCCGATGCGAGGACGTTGTTCTTTGAACAACGCAACAAGGTTCAGCAGCGTCTCGACGAACACTATGACACTGCTTTAACGCTGACCATGATGGGCGAATACAACGAAGACGCAATCACGTTTCTTGTCACCATGATTCAGCATCGTTACGAGAACAGTATTTACGATAGCTCCACACTACAGGGTGCTACCTTGTTAATGGACAACAAGTCACAGCTGGAATACATCTGGAAAGCGGCAGCACGCTCCGCTGTGACAACTGGAGAATTCCAAACAGCAAGAAAGATCTACGAAGTTCTGCAAAAGCCAGAGGTATTGGGCGACGAAGAATTCAACAAGACAGATGGAACCCTCAGTTTTTATCTGGATGAACATGAAAAGCAATTCAAACGGGAAATGGAAATTCGGCAGAAGGAAGCAGCTAACGGCAATCTGCCCCGAGTCCTGCTGAGAACAACGCAGGGTGATGTTGAGATAGAACTGTACATCAACCAAGCACCATCGGCTGTTTCACACTTCATCAAGCTTGTTGAAAGTGGATTTTATGATGGGCTGGATTTTCAGTTGGTGATTCAAGACATGCTGGCGTTGACCGGAGACCCCAACGGTGATGGACTTGGTAACTCAGGGCAATTTCTGGGAGACGAACACCAACGCGAGGATGCCCGCCATGGTTTACGAGGGTCTCTGTTAATGGCGAAGATTCCGAAAGATGACGAAGGCAATTTTTTCGCAGATTCTGGCAGCAGTCAGTTCACCATTCTGTTGCTGCCGTTGGTTTCCGCCTCCCAAAAGCAAACCGTTTTCGGACGGGTCATCAGAGGCATGAACGCAATCTCTCGCCTCCGTCGTGTCGATCCGAGCAAGAAAAAAGAAAAAGGCGAGATCGTCCAACCGCCAGATTCCATCATTGAAGCCACTGTAGTGTCGAGGCCCAAAACCCTTCCCGAGCCAATCTATGTCGATGCGTCGGTGAATCGCTAACGATAAAGAAGTGGCGTTTCTTAGACCGAGCCCTTAGAATAGAACGAAGAGAGATGCGAGAGAGCAGATTGGTCTTGCGAACTCCACCAACAGATCGCGTCTGCCTGCGGATAGGACAATTTCACACATTCATCTGACCCCTCGCAACAATCTCACAACCAACGCACTACGGTTACCGGTACCACACTCCCCTTGATGCCCCACCCCCGCAAACAAACGTGATGCCAAAACATCCACCTCAGGGCACTACGCCGACTCGCCGCAATTTCATCAAGAATGGCAGCATGATGCTGGCTGGCGGTGCGATAGGAGGCAACACCTTGAGCGTTGCTCAGTCCGCGCATGCAATTGGCAGCGACACTATTAAAATAGGTTTAATTGGGTGCGGAGGCAGGGGAACGGGAGCAGTCATCCAAGCCCTCAAGACGAGCGGAGGCGGTGTCAAACTTGTTGCGATGGCCGATGCCTTCAACAGCAACCTTCAAAAATCCTACCGCACCATCAAGGGAATGCACTCGGACAAAGTTGACTGCGATGGTCGACGCTACGAGGGACTTGATGGCTACAAGTCCGTCATGACTAGTGATGCGAACGTCGTCTTTCTGACAACCCCACCAGGTTTTCGACCACAGCATTTCGAGGCAGCGGTCAATGCTGGCAAGCATGTTTTCATGGAAAAACCTGTTGCGACCGACGCACCAGGGGTGCGACGGGTTCTCGCAGCCAACCAACTGGCGAAAGAGAAAGGACTTGCAGTGCAGGTAGGGCTGCAGCGCAGGCATGAACTTCAGTATCAACAATGCATCGAACAAATTCACCAGGGCGCGATCGGCGACTTGATCTTTGCCCGTGCGTATTGGAATGGTGGAGGAGTTTGGGTTCGGCCAAGGCAAAAGAATCAAACCGAACTGGGGTACCAATTGCGAAACTGGTACTACTTCACCTGGCTGGGTGGAGATCATATCGACGAACAACACATCCACAACCTTGATGTCATCAACTGGGTCGCACAAAGCTACCCAATCGAAGCTCAAGGAGTGGGTGGACGCGAGGTTCGAACAGGCCCGGACCACGGGCAAATCTTTGATCATCACATGGTGGAGTACACCTACAGCAATGGCCTCAAACTGCTGAGCCAATGCCGGCACATTCAAGGATGTTGGAACAGCGTCAGTGAGCATGTTCACGGTACCACGGGAGTGGCCGACATCAGCCGCTCGATCATTCGGGATCGCAACGGATCCAAACAGTGGGAAAGCGACATCAAAGAGGCACGTGGCAAAGGATGCCAGCAGGAACAACATGCGTTGTTTGCAGCCTTGCGTGCGGGCAACCTGCCTAATGAGGGTGACTACGGTGCCTACAGCACAATGACGGCAATCATGGGTCGGATGGCAACTTACAGTGGCAAACGGGTGAAATGGAACGATGCCATGAATAGCAAAACACAACTCGCCGATACCGACGCGTTGCAATCGCTAGAGGACATTGCCCCAATTCAGCCTTCAGCCGATGGTCGTTACGCCACTGCAGTTCCGGGCAACAAGTCAACTATCGCCTAGCATGGCATCTGCTCTAGTCGATTTCGATTCGTCAGATACAGTTGCCATATCATCCGGGTTGCTACACCACGGTAAGGCCGCCAAGGTTCGGCGCGAGCCACCAGATCATTGGGTTCTTCGTAATTACCGCCATCGAGCTCGTGCATGCCTTTGACGAGAGCCAGATCCCCCAGGGGAAGGACATCGGGACGTGCAAGCGCCAAGAGCAGAAACACGTTGGCAGACCAAGCCCCAAAACCAAGGCATTGAGTGATCTGCATTGCCACCTGTTCATCGGGCAGGTGCCGCAAGCTGCCGACCTGAAAACGCCCGGCGCCAACCTTTGCAGCCAGGACTGCAGCATACCGCGCCTTTTGTCGCGTGAAACCTAATGCCCGCAGTCCATCCTCGCCCAACTCAGCCACGCGGGGCGCAGTCACACGCCCGTCACACGCACCACTCAATCGTTTAAACGTTGCCAGCGCGGACACGATCGACACTTGCTGCTCAAGCAATACATGCACAAGCGTGGCAAACGTTGCAGGGCGTTTCCACAACGGTGGCGGCCCATGAAGTTTGAGGACACGACCAAGAGCAGGATCGATCCGAGCCAACTGCCCGGCTGCTCTTTTAAGATCACTCGTTTTCAACGTCCGTTGCATCACAGCAGACGATCGAGCTCTTCCGTCAAATCACCAAACCTTTTGAGGGTTGTGGCCACAGGCTCGGGGCTCGTCATGTCAACTCCTGCCCCCTTCAGCAAATCCAACGGATCTTTACGGCAGCCACCACGAAGGAAAGTAAGGTAGTCATCCAACTCGTTCTCACCACCTTCAAGCACCCGACGTGACAAAGCAACAGCCGCACTCAGTCCAGTGGCATACTTGTAAACGTAAAACGCTCGGTAAAAGTGAGGAATCCGAAAACACTCCAACTCTAAACATTTATCAATGACGAAATTGGGCCCAAAATACGCCTCCAGCAACCCTCGATACACACTGCGAAAGGATTCGACCGTCAGTGGCTCACCAGCTTCTGCCATCTCATGCGTAATTTTCTCGAACTCAGCGAACATGGTCTGTCGAACCACTGTAGCACGAAGACTATCGAGCTCATTATTGATCAAATACGCTCGCTCTTTATCATCTCTCGCGTTCTTCAACAGATGATCAGTCAACAACTGTTCATTAAACGTACTTGCGACTTCGGCAACAAAGATGGTGTAGTTGTAGTACTCAAATGGCTGGTTCGCCGCGGAATACCAACTGTGCATGGAATGCCCCGCTTCATGCGTTAACGTGAACACATCATTCAGTACTTCGGGCTTAAAATTCATCAAGATGAATGGGTCACCCACAAATGAGCCGCAGCTGAATGCACCACTTTGCTTACCTCGATTTGGATAGCGATCAGCCCACCGGCCTCTCAAGCCAGTTTCCAATGCGGTTGTATACTCACTTCCTAGCGGCGCAAGCGATTCCAAAACCACCTCCACTGCATCATCCCAACTGTGTCGTTTTTCGATATCACTGAGAATCGGGACGTACGTATCGTAGTGGTGCAAATCTTTCAATTCCATTTTCCGCTGCCGAACATCCAAATAGTGATGAACTTTGGGTAGCGCATCACGGACGGCACTGATCAAATTATCGTAGACATCCACAGGAACATTATCTGGGAACAGTGCCGCGTCCAAGCTACTGGAATAATTGCGAGCTTGAGCGTAATAAACGTCTCGTTGAATACTGCCACAGAGAGTTGCTGAAAGAGTATTCTCATGTGCGGCAAACTGACTGTAGTATTGGTCAAATGCATTGCGTCTCACTTTCCGCTGGGGACTGATGAGCAGTTGACCAAATGTCGCATGCGACAGTTCGATGGCGCGTCCGGTGTGATCTTCAACTTCTCCAAACCTTAAATCAGCATCGTTAAGTTGGCGAAATGCATTCCCAGCCGCCGATGCCATTTCCCCCTGCATCGCTAACAAGCGTTCTTCGTTGTCACTCAGGGTGTGAGAGCGGTATCTCACCAAACGCTCCAGCAGCAAGCGATAGAGTTCAAGTCGCTCATCACTCATCAGTGTGGCCATTGTGTCCGCGTCAATTGCAAGAATCTCGGGACGCATGAAACTGGCAGCCTGGCTGGCTCTGACTGCAAGGTTCTGATAGCGGGCTTTCAGGGCTTGGTACTTACTGTTGGCTTGGTCTTCAGTCGTCTTTAAAAACGCATAGGTACCAAGACGTTCAGCTATCTGCTCAAAATCACTGTCAAACGCCAGCGCAGCGTGCAATACCTCAGCAGACTCTGCGAGTCGCCCACGGAACGTTTCATAAGTTGGGATCTGCTCTTCAAGCTTCTTGAAATCAAGTTCCCATGCATCATCATCCACACATAAGCTGGTTAGGTCCCAACAATCACCGGGATTGACATCTTTTCGCGGCGGCAGCGTAGCAGTACTCATCCGAATCAGGCATCCTTGAACAAAGTTTTTCACGAGGCTTATGACGGGGCCTATTCACAAGGCACAGCACAGGTTTTTCCAACAAGAAGCAGCATTGTAGCGTGCTTGCCAGTCAACGATCATGCCCCTTCCATTTGGTGCTGCCGTTGGCTGAGGCTTGATTCATCCGAGAAGTTAAGACAACAGCCAAATCAGGCTCCGATGGTGAAAAGGCCAAGTCAGTCAACGGCGCTGCTTTAATTCGGCAATACCAGTCGCTGTGATACCAACATTGGGTTCCATCACGCCGAAAGCAGATCAAGAAAAGCACGCATCCACTTTGGATGAGCAGGCCAAGCAGGCGCGGAGACAAGATTCCCATCCACGTGCACGGAATCCATCGTCGCATCAGGCTCCACATAGGAACCACCACCAGCGGTAATTTCGGGTGCGACAGCAGGATAGCAACTGCAGGCACGACCCTTCAAAAGACCCGCCGCAGCCAGAATCTGCGGCCCGTGACAGATTGCAGCGATCGGCTTTCCAGCATTCCCAAAGTGCTGAACCAGTTCGATTACCTGTGGATCAAGTCGCAGATATTCAGGAGCACGACCACCGGGAATCACGAGTGCATCATATTGACTGGGATCGAGTCCCTCAAAGTCGTGTGTTACACCAAAACGATGCCCTGGTTTCTCGCTATAGGTTTGATCACCCTCGAAGTCATGGATCGCAGTTGCCACCGTATCTCCTGCGATTTTCCCTGGACACACGGTCGAGACATGATGCCCGGCACAGAGCAAAATTTGAAAGGGAACCATTGCCTCGTAATCTTCTACGAAGTCACCAACGAGCATCAAAACGTTTTTTTCTGTGGAATTATGTGGGGTCATGGAACATTCAAGGGCAGAGGATAGGAGCAGGAAATTCTTCGGAATTATCGCGCAACCCGACCCAAAATAGCAACGTCCCCCCTTTGATCAGGCTGGCTGGCATCTCGCATCGCCCAAATTTGTGCGGGATTTGCGGCAAAAATACCGGATCAATCGCTATAGCTACCAAAGCGGGAGCGTCCCGACGGGGTGTTTGAAAAGCGTTTCAGCAAAGATTCGCTGAAACGCGGATAGTCGACTAGACTAGAGGGTCGGGGTTCGCCCCTTTTTCCAGACGCCCATCGGGTACCGCACTCGTCCCAAGGAAGCGATTCGTTATGAACCGTTTGTTGGTAGTTTTCCTCACGATCGTTTTGACCAGTAGCTTCACTCTTGCTTCTGCGGGTGAACTGATGACCCCCGATGCAATGTCCCGTTTGGGATTAGCCCAAGCTTGGGCGAGACCAGTTCACGTACCATCAGGTGCGCAGTCGATTCGCGATCAACAGCTTTACGTTCACGAAAAAGCACCTCACGAATACATCACCATCGTCGCTCCTAAACCCGCCTTACCAGCAGACGCAGCGGCAGCAACTGGCCAAGATGCGGCCAAAAAGGCAGATGCAACTGAGCCCGAAACTGTCATCCTGGCTCGAATTCCTACCGACCGCATCGGCATCAACGGTGCTCCGATTGGTCGAAAAGAAGCAGAGCGTTTGGCGAGCAACGAAATACGGCGTCTTAAACGACGAGGTGTTGATGCCACAATGAAGGTAATCACATCGCCACGCGTCAACTTGTACACCATTGGTAGCGATGGAATCCTCGAGTGTCGCAATGCCGAAACAGGCGAACCCATTTGGATCTCGCGTGTGGGGCGACCATCCCTGCCCTTCTCCGAACTGGGTGTCAACGAAAAATATATCACCGTCGTCAATGGTGGCAATCTGATTCAAGTCGACGCCGACAATGGTCAAATTATCAGAGAAGTACGAACACAAGGTGCTCCCGCGTTTGGTGCATTGAACTCCGGTGACTTTGCCGTGGTACCGCTGATTGGCGGAGGCGTTGAAGGATACCCACTGTACGATCCCGATCGAGTGCCGTTCCGAGAACGTGTCACTGGTACCACGCTTGCAATGCCAACCAAAGCCCCCAATTCATCAAAGACTGCTTGGGGCACGAGCAAGGGTTTTGTTTACGTAATGGAACTCCAAGGCAAGCCATCCGTTCAGTTCCGCCTAGATACGGACGGTATTGTCAGTGGTCGTCTCGCGGCGGCATCTGGCAACCGGTTCTTTTTCGGTTCTGAATCTGGTCAGGTCTACGGAATTCGCGCAACCCGAACTGGCGAGGTACTTTGGTCCCAACCATTCGCGGAACCTTTCTATCACCGTCCACTCGTATTCGAAAACCAGGTTCTCCTCCGCTCCAGTTACGGCAACCTGTTTTCCTTGGATGTTGAGAATGGGCTGCAGACTTGGAACGGATCAACACCCAACATTGGCGATTTGCTTGGCGTGCTTGATGGCCGCATTTACGCAACCACGATGAGCGGTGGGCTGGTGGTACTGGATGTAACAACGGGGAAAAAGCTGGCCACGTTCAACAACATTCGTCCTGAACATTTCATCGTCAACAACCTGACCGACCGACTCTATCTGGTTAGCAACGATGGCGATGTCCAGTGCATCAGAGCAGAAGACTCCAACCTTCCGACGTTAGTAGCACATACAGAGCCCAAAAAGAGGAACAAGGCGGCAACAACCGCAACTGACCCAACTCAGGCGCCTGAGAACCCTGGCGGGAACGACCCCTTTGGTGCTGAAAAGAAAGATCCTTTTGGTGCTGGCGGCAACGCTGATCCATTCGGAGGCGGGGGTGGTGGCGGCGGTAACGCTGACCCATTCGGTGGCGGTGGCGGTGGCGGTGGCGCTGACCCATTCGGTGGCGGAGGCGGTGGTGGCGAAGGGATGGCCGATCCTTTCGGAGGCAGCCCGTTCTAACCATTTGCAAATCCTCAGTATCATTAACCAGCGCATCGTCGACAACACGGCAATGTTGCACGACGATTCAAGCATGTCGCGTCGGCCAACGAAACGGCTGTCCATTCTCATAAAAATCAGACCAACCGCGAATTTCGCTGTTGGTCTTTTTTCTTGAACCAACACCGGTAACGACACACTGCCGCGACTCCTTGAATGCATCGTCATGCAACTACCCCATTGTCTTACCGCGTGACACAATTGACTTGGACACGAACCAGCAGCGATGCCCCCGACGCAAACGCCTTATCCAAAAAGATAACCCGCAGGAAAGTGCACCCACTGTCTCAACCAGCTGGTGCGAGGCAATGCCTGTTTCAACCATTTCGTGTAAAACAATCGGTCGAAGCGTTGCGAACCAGCCTGCCTGAATCTCGTCTAACGGCCCCGAAGCCCGACATAACGAAACAGTACTCATGAATTGCCGTGATCAACAGCAAGTGCTCACCAACTTCCAGCAAGATGGATACGCTCAGCTACCTGCATTCCTAGACAACTCAACCATCAAAGAGGTTGAACAACAACTACAACGCTTCATCGCCACCACCGTCCCCTCGCTTCCAGCGGACCAAGTATTTTTTGAGAACAAACAGGATCAGAATACACTCAAACAAATCCAACATCTCGAACTGCACGACAACTGGTTTCACAAACTATTCACTGACAGCCCCTTTCGCCAACTTGCAGAGACTCTGCTCGGCGGTGGTTGCGTCCCAATGAATCTTCAGTACTTCAACAAACCTCCGAAAGCCAGCAAACCAACCCCGCCTCACCAAGACGGTTACTACTTCATGATTACACCGTGCGAAGCGGTCACCATGTGGCTGGCGTTGGACAATGTCGATGAAGAAAATGGTTGCATCCGCTATTTAGGTGGCTCACATCGACTCGGTTTGCTACCGCATGCGCGAACAAAAACCTTGGGCTTTAGCCAAGGAATCGATGATTACTTCCGCCACTGTGACACCAAGAGTGAAGAACCAATTCACGCTTCAGCGGGAGACTTGTTGGCCCACCATGCCATGACAGTGCATCGGGCTGACGCCAATGAATCATCAACGCGTCAGCGCCGAGCGATTGGCTTTATCTACTACTCCACTAAAGCGAAGCAGGACATTGCCGCCCATAGTGCTTACCAGGAACGGCTGAAGCGGGAGATGACGGACACGAATAGAATTTAGAAATTGGTCTGCACTACAGCAAGAACTCGATTTCCAAGTGCTTTAGCGTGCGATAAACTGTTGGTTCCTTTCCTCATAACATCCTTCAACCAGCAATCAATTTGATGCCCAATTTCTACGCAATCGCCGCCGTCCTAATGACGGTAACGCTGGCCTCCGCCAAGCAACCCAACGTTGAAGGCACACTCGACTCACATCTGGGCGAACCAACAATGGAAATGCAGCAAGTCTTTTCAGGTCAACGCTTCCCGAATGTGGTTGTCACACTAGACGGAACCGTGTTGACGACATGGGGCAACAAAAATGTGCACGCCCGTCGCAGCGAAGACGGTGGGCAGACATGGCAGCCGCCAATCAAAATTGCAGACCCCGGTTTTCAGGGCGGCGGCACCACAGTGGATGAAGGAACAGGAGACATCCTGACATTTGTAGAAGAGCACCATCCACCTGCAAATATCTCGATTTTCAGAAGCAAGGATGATGGCAAAACATGGCAAGAAGAACAGGCACAGATCGCACCGGACAAAGCGGGCAATCTTCCATCCATGCACATGAATGAACATGGAATCACACTTCGACATGGGAAGCACAAAGGGCGGTTAATCCGGCCCACCCGCTGGTACGCTGGTAAAAACGATCGTTCACGCTGGCCCGATCACTACACCAACGCAATCTACAGCGACGATGGCGGAAAGACGTGGCAAACAAGCGAACCTTTTCCCGAAAACGGGACTGGCGAGGCTACCCTCACTGAACTCTCTGATGGTCGCATCTACTACAACTCTCGTGTGCATTGGCAAGAGCGCCCAAACAACACGCGCCGTAGAGCCGCCATCAGTGACGATGGTGGCCAAACATGGAAAGACTGGACTCTTGTTGAAACACTGCCGGACGGCCACCAACACCGATCCTATGGTTGCATGGGCGGCCTGACACGCCTGCCAGTGGCAGACAGAGACATCCTGATTTTCAGCAACATTGATACCCAACAACCAAAACGTGAACGGGCCACCGTTTGGGCTAGCTTTGATGGCGGAAAAACATGGCCAGTCAAACGTCTAGTCTACGATGGGCCCAGCGGCTATTCATCGTTGGCAGCAGGCCGCCCCGGAACCCCCAGCGAAGGCCTGATCTTCCTGCATTTTGAAGGCGGCCCCCAAGGTGGTTCGCAAGTTGCAAGCTTCAATCTGGCCTGGTTATTGAAAGGTGAGAGCACCGGCGATGGAACCATTCCAGGTGACCTGAAATGACCTTGGGGGTCAAGGTTTGGGAGCCGTATCTTTCGTCCCAATTCTATCTTCTGTTGGCGTTCGCGATCCTCTGGAACTTGCACGCAACGCAGTGCCGATCCGCGCCTGCGGACCAAACAGCAAACAATCCCAAGTCGACCTCAGCGACCGAAACACGAACCACACCGAATGTGCTGTTCCTTGCCGTTGATGACATGAAGGACTGGGTTGGCTGCCTCGGAGGTTACGAAGGTCAGGTTCTGACGCCAAACATTGACCGACTGGCAAAGCGGGGCACATTATTTCGCAATGCTCACTGCCCTTCACCGAAATGCGCACCCTCTAGAGCTGCCGTCCTGACTGGTCTGCGACCTTCGACTACCGGGCTGTACGACAATGGGCATTGGTTGCTTCCGAATTACCCGGAAGTCGTGACCTTACCTGCATTTTTTCGGTCCTCTGGATATGAGGTCGCAGGTGCTGGCAAGATATTTCATCACACAGCAGGGAATCATCCGCCCAATCAATGGGATAATTTTCAGCCGATCCGATTTCGCAATGATCCATGGTTTCGGGGATCGAGGAAAAACTATCCTTGGTCGGAATCAGGCGCGAACCCTGATGGATTCCCTTTCAGCAGCGTCAGCGGGCTGGGACATGAGAATGACTGGGGTTCGCTAAACATTGAATCGAGTGAATATGATGATGCTCGCTCGACGAAATTCGCAACTGATTTTCTTCACGCCCCACACCACAAACCGTTCTTTCTCGCTTGCGGCCTCTTCCGACCACATTTGCCATGGTATGTGCCTGAAGAATTTTTTTCACTTTATCCGCTCGATAAGATTCAGCTACCAGCAGTCCGTTCAGATGACCTTGATGATCTTCCGTCCGAAGGCCAGCAGCTTGCAAAGGCTCGCCGAAGTGATTGGAACGCGATAAAGAATCAACAAAAGTGGAAACATGCTATCCGGGCCTACCTCGCGAGCATCAGTTATGCCGATGCCCAATTGGGAAAAATTCTTTCAACGCTCGACGCCAGTCCTTATGCCAAGAATACGATCGTGGTGCTGTGGTCGGATCACGGTTGGCATCTCGGTTCCAAAGATCACTGGCATAAATCAACCCTATGGGAAGAAGCAACTCGTGTGCCCCTGATCATTGACGCACCAGGACTGAGACCGAGTGCGTGCGATGCCCCTGTGAGTTTATTGAGCATCTTCCCGACACTTTTGGATCTGTGCGGGCAACCGATCCCCGACGAACTGGATGGTTCAAGCCTGGTACCACTGCTTAAAAACTCCCACGCCCCATGGGTGGAACCTGCGGTCATAGAATTTCGTCGAGGGAACGCGGCCGTGCGGGACGCCCGATATCGCTTCATTCGGTATGCAAATGGAGGCGAAGAACTGTACGACCATACAAATGACCCAGCCGAATGGCACAACATAGCTGATCGCCCAGAATCTAAATCGATTAAGACACGATTATCGAAATGGCTTCCAACAAAGTGGGCAAAGCCAGCAGCCACAAAGTCCCAGTTTGATTTTGATCCCGAAAAATTCCAATGGATTGACCGGAGCACTGGAGTCGTGATCTCCGGCACCGAGGAAAGTTCCAGCAACCGGTGACTACCCTACCTTTGAACTGCCAATTCGCCCCTCTACCATTCCAGTCGACACATCGGCACAACAGCAATCCACCAACCGGAGACGCTCCATGAACGCCCGCTTACCACGCACCATCACCCAGTCAATGCAGTTCAAAAATGGCTGCGCGACTGGCATGAGCCATCGCTGGAAGAATGGCCAGTATTGCTCGATCATGACCGAAGCAGGAATTGTAGGATGTGGCATTTACGATCTCGCAACGGCAGGCGAATTCGGCCAAGCCATTGCAATTGCAAAAGGCACTCCGCAACACCCGCTCGTCGATCCTGACGACCTTCTTGAAGCTTCGATTATCGCGGCAACTCCGCAAGCCTTAGCGTTGGGTATCGAGCCGGGCATGTCAGGCAAGGCAGCCGTTGAACTGATGCTGGCAGCCAACCAAGCATCTTCCTGAGTAGTTGCCTACTGAATGAACTTGGTTGGCATTTACTCTCTGGCGATTTGTCTCGGCGATTTGTGTTTGGCTTAAGAGCGGTACTGCACGAGATCATCACGAGTGTCAGGTGCTGAGCGGCATCAAGGTTTCGTCGCCAACACTGGCAATCGATAGCCAACGGCCTCGGATGAGTTCCTCATATAAAGCCGATCTCCGACCACCACCGGATGATTCCACGTGCGCCCATCCAGAGCGTCCATTTTGAACAGCTCAGTCTTCGACTCTGGCGTGGCTTCCAGAAGTACCAAGTGACCTCTTTCTGCGGCGATCAGCAGTAAGCCGGAGTCCTCCAGCAACAAAACCTGCCCTTTTCCATACCGGCCTCCCTTCCACTGCCGCTCTCCTGTCTCAAGATCGATACACGTAAAAATCCCACTATCGAACCCGTAAAGATTACCTTGATACACAACGAAATCGTTGTAATCGGGCTTGAATTGCAACGTCGTCCACAACTCGGTTGCGGACCAGTCTTTCTCGTCCGTGCTGAGTTCGATTAAGCGGGTCCCCGTGCCCATGCCGGACGGCAACAACACCTTATTGCCGTCAATCACCTGTGGTTGCAGAGAGCGGTACCCTCCGGACTTCCACTCATAATCAAGCAGAACTTTACCGGTCGCAGGCTCATGAATGCTCAGGCCATTACCGGTCAGCATCAGCAACCGCACCTGCCCCGTGATCGTCGCAAGCTGCGCTGAAGCGTAAGAATTTCTGCCGACATCCACTGACCATTCCTGTTCGCCGTCCACCGCATTAAAAGCCAACAGACTTTTCCCTGCATACACAATCACACGTCCATCAACGACCAGCGGTGAAGCACAAAACCCCCACATCGGAGGCGAACAATCCGCAACCACACGCAAGTCTCTTTTCCAGATAAGTTCACCCGTTTGGGGATCGACCCTCGACAACCATCCCTGCGCCCCCAAGCTGAAGACACCCCCTTCCGCAAGGGTTGGTGTCGCTCGAGGACCTGGACCACCCAATGGATCATCAAATCTTGACTTAATCCCCTGCTTCCAGATATTTCGCCCAGTCTCAGCGTCATAGCATGAAATCAATTCACGATCTGCAACCTGCTCCTGCGTGTAAAGCATGTTTCCCGCCACCGCAAACGAGGACCAACCTGGCCCCACAGGGACTCGCCACTCCTCCTGCGGTGGTCGCGTTTTCCAATCACTTGTGAATACTGCGCCTCGCTGGCGTGAGTCTCGCCCCTCACCGCGAAAGCCAGACCACTCTGGATCGGCCAACCAATCCTGCACCTGTTCTGCAGAATATACGGGAGATGCCTTATCGCTTGATTCATCTTGGCGTGCGAGCAGGCGGTCTTCGGCATCCGGTGCCCACCGCCAATGCAAATCAAAGGCAAAGTTACCCCACATCCCCTCCGCGCGGAGCAGGTCCGTGCACCCAAAACCAATGAACGCCAGCAGCAGCGCCACCCCGGTTCTAGCGGGCGAATGGCGTTTTGATAAAACGATCACCCCAATTGCAAAGGCGGCAACGCCCAACGGGATGGTAAGTACCAACACAGCCGGTCCGAGCATCGTGGCGTCGAGCAGCACCGCCGCGACGCCGAATGTGATCCCGAGCCCAATCAATCCCAAGAGGCGTTCCTGCCACCGGGCCCGACTGGCAAGCAACCACCACAACAACACCAAGAGTGCTCCTAACAGTGGCCCAAATGCAGCGCTCATCCAGATCTGTGACGGCCCGTTCTCTACCATCGATGGGAGCATTTTTGCCACCACCATTGCCACCAAGAACAGAATTGCCGGCCAAATCCGAAGATTGGAATATTCCGAACTCGTCGTGTTCCCGTCTACCGAACCTGTCTCAGGACGCGACGCATCGTCTGGACTCGTGCCAGACTGGCAAGGCTGACCATCGGCTGTCACCGGTAAAACGCCAGATTCTTTCTCACTCATCCATCACTCCACCGCACCGTACGAGACACGCATGCAATTCAAATCGAGATCTCTTCAAAACAAGATCTCTATCGACTGCGAGACGATAGCCCGCCAACAACCCCACATCAACGCCAAACCACTCACCCACGCCGAAAGCAGACCTTCCCTCGAACCATGGTTTGACTGATCCAACGGTCGTCCCAGCCAAACATCAACATGCCTAGTGGATCAACGCTGCTAGCCAGCCATGGTATGTCAGGCTGGACAACCAAAAGATCAGCAGAAGCCCCTGCACGCAAACGACCGACTTCTGACCACCCAATCGCATCCGCATTTCCTGCAGTGATGAGATGCCACGCTTCAGCTGCCGAAGGAAAGTCTGCACCCAGGGCTGACGCGGTTTCGACCATCGCCCGGGCCACCCGAACCATACTTCGCTCATAACCTGCGCCGATATCACTTCCCAACGCGACCCGAACTCCACTGCTCTGCAAGCGACTACGACTCATCATCCCAGCCCTCAGAAATGAATTGGCAACAGGGCAGTGCGCCACAACGGTTCCCGTTTCTTCCAATGCCTTCATTTCATCGGCCGTCAAGTGAACGCCATGCCCCATGATTGACTTGCTGCCCAACAGGTTAGTTCGTTGATAGACGTCAACGTAGCTCGCGTTGCCAAACAACTCACTGACTTGCTGACATTCTGGAATTGTCTCCGCGAGATGAGTCTGTATCAACGTTTTCTTTTCTGCTGCCAAGGCACCAGCACCGAGCAGCAAATCTTCGGTGCAAGCGACGGCGAAACGCGGTGTGACCGCAAACTCGACTCTTCCCTTGTGTGGGTAAGCGTCCGCCAACGACGCTGCCTCCTGCAACAACTGGGACGTTGACCGACACAACGCCGGAATTGCATTACGATTCATCAGCACCTGCCCGACAGCCGCCTTCATACCTGAAGATTCAATGCACTTGATCGCTGCCCTTGTCGCATCATGATGAACCGTTGCGTAACCCGCGAACGCGGTGGTCCCCGACGCCAGCAATTGCTGCGTAGCCTGCCTCGTCATGCCATCTGCAAACGATGGGTCACTCCAGCGTTCCTCTGCTGGAAACGTCACCCTGGACAACCAATTCATGAGTCCGAGACCATGGGCACCAATGATGTCAAATTGAGGCAGATGAAGATGAGCATCAAGGAACCCAGGACAGACCAACGCCTGCTTGCCACCAGCATCCGCAGACAGCGGGATCTCTCCCTCAATGACATCCGTAATCACTTCGTCTTGCACAACGACGGCGCCGGGCACGAGACCACAGACACCCGAGCCAACCTCCTTGAGCAGTTGCCCAGCAATGATCCGTTTTGACACAGCAACCTCTCCAGTGATTTCCCGATTCAGCCAAGCCTGTCTGCAATGGTGCCATTGAATCATAACTCAGTTCACTGCGGTTAAGAAACACGGTCATGTGCGACCAACGCAAATGCTTCCACCCGGCGACGTGACTGCCTGAACAACACTTCCGCGACTGCCCCTCGTTGTGTTAGGATTCTCGAAGCAAATCGGTTGCGTCACCTTTTGTAGCAATTGGTTTCGACGCGGCAAGACGCCCCGCCCCCTTCGTCTAGTGGCCCAGGACACTGGATTCTCAGTCCAGAAACGGTAGTTCAAATCTGCCAGGGGGTATTTCTATCGTTCGCTCACTGGACACACGGATTTCAGCCTTTTGAAGAACGCACCGTCTGTCGAAGAACGCACCGTCTGTCGAAGAACGCACCGTCTGCCGAAGAACGCACAGGGTCAGGCAAGTGACTCGTGCTTTGTTTCACGCACCAAGAAAACGGCAGTGACCAACGAGATCAGCGACGCAGCTGCGACCCAAAATCCAGGCGAAATCGGATTTCCCGTTTCGGCAATCAACCAAGCCGAGATGAGCGGTGTTGTTCCTCCCATCAATCCGATCGAAGCGTTGTACGAAAAAGCGAGTCCAGTGCATCGAATGGAACTCGGCATCAATTCAACGTTACCAGCGGCAACACCGCCAGAGAGCATTCCCACACCTACCACAAATCCACACTCACCGAGAAAGATCTGGTAGGTGTTGACCGAGTGCATGAGGTAAAAGAACGGAATGGCCCCTAGGGTGAGTACAAGGCTACCGCCGACCAACATTGGCTTGCGGCCGTACAGATCAGCCAGCCATGCAAATATCGGCAAAAGGATCAGCAGCAGAACCATACATCCGGTGTTCAGATCCAATGCAAGATTTTCAGGCAGCTTATCGACCGTCTGAATGTAGGTAACTGAATATACGAATGCGGAGTAAAACCCAACGCCCAACCCGGCATTGAGCAAGGCAACTCGAACAACATCCCAACGGTGTTTCCCAAACGTGTCACGTACAGGCGTTTTGCTGGTAGCCTTAATCTCGGGAGCGTGAATACCGTGCCTGACAAGATACCCGGTGAATGCAACAAGGGCACCCATCAGAAAAGGCAGACGCCAACCCCATGATGACAATTGCTCAGGCGACATCAGACTTGTCGTTGCAGCGCCGACCCCGGATCCCAGCAGAATTCCAGCTGTCGCTCCCCAAACACCCCAGATCGCAGTCCGGGCACGACGTTCAGGCTTCGCATGCTCAACAAGGAACACGAGCGAACTGGTATATTCACCACCGACCGAAAGCCCCTGAACGATGCGCAGCAGAACAATCATCACAGGTGCCGCGATTCCAACCGTTTCATAAGTTGGCAGCAACCCCATCAAGACAGTCGGCACCGCCATCGCAAGCACAGAAAAAATCATCGCATGCTGGCGTCCAATCAAGTCACCAATGCGTCCAAAAACCAGTCCACCCAGTGGACGGACAAGGAATCCCGCAGCAAAAGCACCAAATGCCGCAATCAAAGAAACGGTTGGATCCTCCGAAGGAAAGAATTGCTGGCCGATGACTGTCGCAAGATACCCGTATACAGCAAAGTCATACCACTCCATGACATTGCCGATAAGCCCGGCGAGGATCACTCGCGTCGTGCTCGATTCACTCGTCACTTTACTCATTTTCTGCGTTTCCGATTAAATGCTGATGGCTGCCAAGGCTCCCGAAATGCCGCCGCAGCCCAAAGCATGACTTGAACTGTAAGCCTCTTGATCGAAGGGAACAACGTGAACGCCCGTCGACACAAGCTGAATCGGGTTAACAAACGACAACCGCTCAAAAAATCGGCAGCCGGTGCCACCGTATTTAGGTCACAAACCGTAGACATGAACGCACCGTTGAGTAGCATGGGCTCCATCCGCGGCACGTTCCGGTTGTTGGATCATCTCGCCAATCCTGACACGAACCAGCGGTGACCAAGCTTAAGAAAATCTGATTATTCACCACGAAATCGCATTCTGAGAGCAGACTTTCCATGCTTTCATGATTAGCCGATCACTCAACCCAACGCTATACTAGGGGTTGTTCAGCATGCTACGCGTAAGCTAACCACACGCTAGCCGATTACACCGACACTGATCAGCCCCTGAAGAGATCCGCATGCCCCCCTGCAAAATGAAGATCATCCTCGGCATCCTTGCGATCGCCTGCATCGGCCTTCTCTCCACGAAGAGCGTTTCTTCTCAGACAAGCACAGGAGAAGCAAAGCCATCGGAGGATCAACCTCACATCTCCGAAAAACTGAATGCCGCAATTGAAGATGCATTCAAAAACCTAAGCCACAGAAAATTCGGGGTCCGCCAGACGGCAATACAGCGTCTTGTTAACGCAGCACCCGTAATCCTGCCCAAACTTGAGAATCGAGCCTTGTTGGGTGACGTCGATTTTCAAAACCACTGTATCAGTATCATTTCGCTGATCGGGCAAAACAAAGGGATGCTCGAACAAGCCATCGCAACGATGCAAAGATTGAGCAACGATCCGCAATTCAGTTCTTCGGGTAGAGCTTCGGGGGAACTTTTCATACTGAGGGGAGTTCAAGTTTCGCGTGCAATTCGTTCACTTACACATTCGGGGGTGCGAGTCAACCAAATCGGTACAGGTGGACCTGTTTACTCTGTGAGCTCCATTACCAAAGACGAACAATGCAAATACCTAAAGCTTTTCCCCAAGCTGAGCTCTCTCTCAATGGGTGGAACCGGAATCACAGATGCCTGCATTGAGCATCTCAGTAAGGCAAAGACGCTTAATTCACTCAATCTCACGACTTCGAACATCTCTTCCAAAGGGATTGCTCAGATGAAGTCACTCAACAATCTGAGCCGTCTGTCTCTCTCCGGCACTGTTCCCACAGCCAATATTTTGGAAGTTGCAAAACTGAAACAAATAACATCGCTACAACTGTCCGCCAAACTCGCTGAAGATGGATTGAAGGCCATTGCCCAACTGCCCTTGAGCAGCTTGATGCTCCAGAACATTGAGGTTTCAGCAAACACAGCGGAGATCATGCGTGACGTAAAAGCTCATCAACTCATACTCAGCATGACCTCGATTGAAGACAGCGACTTAGAATGGATCAAAGGCTGCAAAGCCGCTTCTATCAACCTGAACATCTACAACGCCAAAAAGCTTACGGACAAAGGCATCCGTTCACTCGAAAATACGAACATCACTCAGCTCCAGCTTTCTACCACCGGGATCACCGAAAAGGCAATGGAGCCAATCGGCTCTCTCAAAAAGCTTAGAACTCTGACGATCACCAACAGTCCCATCAACGACGAAAGCTTGAACAAACTTTCAGAACTAAAAGAACTCAGCCAGCTTCGGTTGACTGGCACCAAGGTGACAGGTGATGGCATGGCAGCAATCAAAGAAAAACTCAGTAAACTGAGTTACACGCAACCGGCTGCCACCGTGAAAAAGCAAGCGAAGAAAGATCCCAACAAGCCTTAACAACCAAGCCAAAAATCACCCGTGAGGCCCGCGTCTCATCCAACGAGCAACGTTTAAACCTGCTCTCAAACCAAGCTTACCGTTACCAGCGGACCAGGTTTGAGCAAAAGCCAATCCAAATGAGCGACTGATTTGGCAACAAAAAAACCGACCCATAATGGGTCGGTTCGTCAAATGCGTTTCACAGGCGGTTGTTGCCGTGAGCCTCCTGCCACATGAAGAACAGTGGCGATTGGGCACCTCGTTTCTTAGTGCTCATGATCAAAAGCTGGCTCTTTACCTTCGTAAGCACGGTAAAGATCAAAAATCGTCTTCTCGAGCACTTTCGCCGTTGCAGGATCAGCGGACTGCTTGCACTTCATCGCAGCCACCATAACCGCGTGAGCGGCAGTCAATTGCTTGACGTAATCTTTGTTGTCAGCTTTGATCCGCTGAGCCATGAAATAGGCCGCAATCGTATTCTGAATTTTAGTCGCGTGATCTTCTTTGGCTGCGACCCAGCGAGCCATCTGATTAACTTTCTGAGCAGTGATTTCACCCTCAGTCATTTCATTAATTTGAGCCTGTGCTTTTGCAATCGTATGCTCGTCTTCCAGCATTTGCTCGAAACGCAACTGATCACCGTAGATACCACAGGGCACCTGGCAATGAGCCATTGCAAGCGACGTAAAAGCACACAAAAAAGCAACCGAAAGAGCTGAACGCATCATATGTGGATCTCCAAAACTTTTAAAAACCAGGTTATGAGCCTATGACAAAAGCGATTTCAAAGTTCCACGCTGGAACAAACAAACCACCCAAAACCACAGGCAAGATTAACAGTAAAACGTGGATAGCTCTCGCTATCTTAAGGATTCGCCAGCCACGTCGACCAGCAAAGAATTCGAAACATTGTTTCCAAAATCGGAGTGTCGATCAAGTTGCCAGACGACCTTCTTTGTCTTGGGATTAACCTCGACGAGCAATGGCTGGTCAGGTCCGGCGTGACAGTTTCCGATGACATAGTTTCCATTTGGCAACACCTCAAGTGTCGTCACCCAAGCCAAACGAATTCCGGGAAGGTCTTTCTGATTGATCTGCCAGATGATTTTTTTCTCGGGGGTCACTTCCAATACGCTGTGCCCATTGCCGGTGGCAACCAGAGTATTTCCATTCTTGAGTCGCACTGCGGCGAACAGACGGTTGCCAAATGCCTCAGGGCCGTGCCCGTTCTTAGCAGACTTTCCAAACATGGGAACTTCGAATTCCCAGATAACGTTCCCCGTCTTTCGATCGTATTCACGGACTTTACCGTCAGCTTCGTGCGCCACAAGATAACTCCCTGCTCCACTTGAGCGCACCAATCGAGTGTCGCTGTGGGCATTCGGCTTATCAAGCACCAGTGGAATTTCACGAAGCAGTTTGCCATCACGATTGATTTCAATGATTCGCCCAATTCCAGATTCAGCGATCATCGTTGTTCCGTCAGCGAGCCTCTCAAAGGCATGCACTTCTATTCGTTTTCCCGTGTTGCCGTTTTCCTTGGCAGCATCATATCTCCAAACAACTTTGCGTGTCTCGGGGTCAATTTCAACGACTGCCGTTCGCCCCTCACGTGTCAAGATGCGCCCATTTTCCAAGAGATGAATGTCATGGATACCGCCCCACGGCATTTCCCAACTGACCGCCCCATCGGTGTCGACGATTGCCAAACGCGGCCCCCCTTGCAGCAAAACCTTGTGCTCAGCCAGTGCAAGGGTCGGCATCGTAACTGTCGCCAGCAGCAAGCAGGCACCGTTGCAGAGATTCACAGCGTTAAATAGCTTCATTGCGTTTCGGGGGGAGGACGTGAGGCAGGTTTGACAAGTTGAATCCGCAGGGTCGGATTCAGATGGCCCAAACAATGGCAAACTTGAACATGAAAACAATAATCCATTGTGTCCAGAAATGCTATTCTCGAGCACCAGTGCCTGAGGCAAACAACGAGAAGTTACCAACAAATCCCCATTTAACACCCCAAAAACAGTGTTCACCGCCCGCTCCGGAATCACCTTGCACCACTCGCAGGCACTCAGCAACTATCAGCGCGATCCGCAGCAACATGGCAGCCACAGAAAAAAGCAACGCCAAGCGGTGCCAAGATTTGTCTCTCCTGCCGATATTGATGTTCGATTAGCTTTAGGTCGTGACGTCCTGATTCACCAAACATTTACCAATCTGTCGGACAGCCTGCCGCAAGCGTTGCTCATTTTCCACCAAGGACATTCTCAAAAAACCCTCACCCGCGGTTCCGAACCCGCTACCGGGACTAACGGCTACATTCCCTTCCTCGAGCAACTTCATGGCAAAGTCCATCGTGCTCATGGAACTGCGCCATGGCTCAGGCACCTCCGCCCATACAAACATTCCAGCCTTTGGTGAATCCAGTTTCCAGCCAAGCCTGCGCAAACCAGTCACCAATACATCGCGGCGTCCCTGATAAATGGTCGACTGATTCTCCACATTGGCCTCCGTCTCGCGTAGGGCAACGATCGCAGCGATCTGGATTGCCTGAAACATTCCGTAATCGTAGTACCCTTTGATCGTTCCCAAGCCACGAATCATGTCAGCGTTGCCAGCGCAAAACCCAACTCGCCAACCAGCCATGTTGTATCCCTTGCTCATGGTGGTGAACTCGACGCCGACATCCTTGGCTCCAGGGGCGGCAAGAAAGCTCGGCGGCTGGTATCCATCGAACGCCACGTCTGCGTAAGCAAAATCGTGAATCACAAGAAATCCATACTTCTTTGCCAAACGCACAACTTCAACAAAGAAGTCCGGTTCGATCACGGCAGAAGAAGGATTGTGCGGATAATTGACAATCAGCACCTTGGGACGCGGCGCCATATGCTCACACGTGTAAGCCACATTCTGCAGAAAGCGATCCGGATCCGCCACATCAAGCGAAACGACATTTCCGGATGCCAGAATGACACCGTACATGTGAACTGGAAAATACGGAGATGGAATCATGGCGGTGTCGCCGGGCCCCATCAAGGCCAGACACATATGCGAAAATCCCTCCTTGCTTCCCAGGCAGGCAATGATCTCTGAGTCAGGATCCAACCGGACTCCGTATTTCCGATAATACTTGCTTGCGACCTCCCGACGAAGATTGACGATTCCATTGGACTTGCTGTAGCCGTGGTTGCCTTCATGGGCGGCTGCACTGGCCAGTTTTTCAATGACGGCTGGATCTGGCGGATCCGATGGGTTTCCCATTCCCAAATCAATGACATCATCGCCAGCTCTTCGCTTCTGATACAGCGAATTATTGATCCTTCCAAACATGTAAGGAGGCAAACGATCGACGCGAGATGCAAAATGCACCTCAAAAGGTTCGGGAACCGGATCGGTCGTGGGCATATCGATTGCAGGCGCGTCGATATTGGGTGTATCGATATTGAACGATTCACTCATGGTCAGATTATCGCATTAGAAAATGTTTCGGAGATGCTGCATGGGTCCACCACGGCCGATCGTGGAATCCCTCCATTCCCACCGCAATTGCGACAGGCAGCAAGCCTCTAGCCTAGCCCGATTCCGCCGGAAATGACAACCCGCCCCACGCCTGGACGGTACTGACTCGGATTTCCGTGGTTTTCCTGAGCGATGACGTGGACTATGTCGCCTATTCGGCCCACACGCCCATCCAACGTTCAGAGAAAAAGCACGGAACAGCTGCATTGAATCCAGCCTGCAGTTGGAACACGTCATATACCACAATTCACGAGTCTATCTGCCGTCCATTTCAGCTCACCCACATCACTTCGCAAACAGCTGTCGTCACGTCATCAGCAAGGTTGCCATTGAGAGGTCAGCGGTTCAACAGACTCATCACGATCCCATCCATTGGAAACATGCAGCACGGAATACGGACAGGCGTGCAGCCTCTATCCAAAGCACGGGCAAACAATTCGTGCTTTTCGCGGGTGTACCGATGAACGGACCTGACAGGCTTAAGTCATTAACGAAAAAAGCCCGACCTCATTGGCCGGGCTTTATGATTTCAGTACTTCTCACTGCCGCAAGGAATACTTACGGCCGCGTCGCAACCTTAGGCGTCTTGGCTACATCAAGAAAATTATCAACTTCTGATTCGTCGATAATCTTTTCGAAACGATCTGCCATCGCTTTGTTCCGGGTCTTTTGTGTGAGATCACGCACCAGTTCATCTCGAACAACAGCAACGTCTGTAACCACTGGCTTGGTAAAGCCCTGGCATCGCAAGATCAAGTACTTACCACCGGTAGCGATGATCCCACTGAGTTCGCCTGGCTTCAAGCCAAATGCTTCCATCTCAATTGCGGGCTGTCCACCGAATTTTCTGATGGGTGGAACTTTACCAAGGTTGCTCGATGAGACCGGCTCAACACTGTATTGCTCAGCAAGCCTTCCAAAGAACTCATCCGTTGGATTATCGCGGGCCATTTCCCACAGCTTCTGTGCACTTCGTTGGTCAGAAAGGACAATTGCCAGCACTTCTACACGGGGTCCGTAGGCGGATGCAAAACCACGCTCCAGATCGTTCTCCGTCAAGACGATTTCATCTTCCACCAATTTATTGAGTGCAACACTCGGCCAAACGGCGTCGGCAACGTACACCTGTTCCGTGGTTTCGCCTGATGCCGTGACAGAACCGAGCCATGCCTTCACATCAGCTTGCCCATCCGTGGTCACGTACCCGTAACGAATGGCTGCCCTAGCAACCTCGGCTTCCAAATCCTGCTGCGTGACCTGTTTCTTTGCCGCGCGTAGAGCCTGACGCAATAACGTCCGATTGATTTCGCCATCCAATACTTCAGGACCATGCCTCTTGATGCATTCCCCTGCTACCAGCGATACCATGAGTTTCTCGCCGTTGATGACAGCGGCAACACCTGGATACTGTTTACTCAACTCAGGATTACCAAGCACCTTGACGACTTTAGCTTCACGCTGAAGTCCGGTGAACAACTCCGCCGATGCACCGCGCAATTTTTCGTCGCGAATCCGATCGTTGATCTGTTCACGAATGGCTGGCAAAGCTTGTGGGCTAGGCTTCGAGGCAGGAATCCGACGGACTGCCTGAAGAAAAATCCACTGATCACCAAGCTGCAAAACGTCTGAAACGTCTCCGGTTTGCAAGGCGAATGCGGCATCCTCTAAACGAGTATCACCGCTGTATCTTCGAATCGGTGGAATCAAACCACCAACACTGGCACTAGCTTCATCCTCACTGAACTTCTTCGCCAAATTTGCAAATTGCTCAGGAGCCAACTTAGCCTGCTCATGCAATTCCAACGCACGTGGTCGTTCAGCAACCATGATCAAACGGCATTTGACCGCCTCGCCAAACTGAGCCACATACGCCCGATTAAATTCTTCTTCACTGACCTTTACTTTGTCTGCAACCAGACGTCGTAACGCGAGCATCGGCCAGACAATCTCACGACTGTACTGCCCCGGCGTGATGTCTCGCTCTTCCTGCAATAACTGAAGATAGCTTTCCAACGATAAGCCAAACTTGGCCGCCAAGCGACGGATCTCATCGCTCACCTCCTGATTGGTCACCTCAACACCACGATTCACGCACTCCTGCATGATCAGCTGGCGGTTCACCATATTGTCCAATACGTCTTGCCCGTAACGCTTTACCGATTCATCCGCCAAAGTCTTGCGAGTGATGGGCTCAGCGTTCGCGACAGCGACAACGTTGTTACCTTCCTGACCATCTGCCCGCTCTGGCAGCGCAGCAGCGAAAAAGGTGATCGAAAAAATTAGCAACCAGAATCGCACTGATTTCAGGCGGGGTTGGATTCGGGCAAATTGCAATGGCATCACGGTCACTCCTTTGAACCGGTATTGGGTCAGCACTCACTCGATGCATGTCGCTAACGGGCCGTCTCCACGCCCCGCTCTAGCTGATTTCATGCAACGATTATGCGAAGGTTAAAGAATCACCCAGATTTCCTCAAGACGAATGACATCAGAACCGGAGCCTTGTTTGCTATCATTTCCAGCGGGTCTGCATTTGTACAAAACGTTGTAAGAGGTTCCTTTCATTCTGCAGTCCTACACTGATCGGCGCACCAATTCGCCAATGTTCGAAGCCTAATTTTGGGTCCAATCCACGGCCATTGATAGTGTTTGTGAGAAAACAACCATATTAAACTTTGAATTGGCACGAACCATGCATGGAAGGAAAGCCGTAACGAACAAGGGTCAACTGACCCAAGCGACCCTCCCCATTCATGCAGGCAAAGGAACAGCCATGTTGGTACTTACACGGAAAGCAGATGAGCAAATATTGATCGGTGATGACATCAAAATCACATTGGTAAGAGTCCGAGGCAACAGCGTACGTATCGGGATTGATGCGCCAAAGAGTATTCGAGTGGTTCGTGGCGAACTGGCACACAAGGACGCAGCGGCACGTTCTGGTCCCATGGTTGAACGAGAAGAAGTGTTCGCAAGGCCGGAGGCTCAGCCCAAATACTCGGGCAGCACGAATCGCATTGCCGCAGCGAATGCCAGGAAGGAAACGCCTAGCGTGCCCAGTCACAGCGCGAGCCTAAGCGACGCGTCCCGTACGAATGCACCTGAGTCATTTGTAAATCCGGCCGCATCGCCCAACACACTCGAGCAAGCCAAAAGAGCACCACTCTCCGCGTTTGTATCTGCGACGTGATACTTACCTTGTGATCACCACGGGCACGCGTGAGTTTCCATCTTTTTGTTGCTCCTGCAATTTAACCGCCGCTGGGCGGATCAGATTTTGATTTCCCTGAGCCACGCGGTCTCCGGAATCAACATCATGCAGGTGTTCCAACAGAATTCGCCGGACTTCAAAAATCGTCTTGCTAATCATGTGGATGGTGGTGTGCGGCGCGTCGACAATCAACTCGCTTTCCACATCCTCCATTGTGGCACTTTCAAATTCCACGACCCCATCACCATTACCCGAGGTGAACGCGATTTCTGTGATTCCAACAATATTATGATACTTGACGCTTGGTGATGCCTTAGCCCGCATCATGACGGGAAAGATAGGCGAATCAGGAGCCAGTGAGTCGATTGCGTTGGAAACGGTGAGCATATCCGTATCTTTGAAGAGGCTTCGGTTTTCTGAAACCAGCCGATTCCCAGACATCACAGCCATCGTAGGCAGTTTGATAAATTTTCGTGCCAGCCAGCGCGTGTAATCATTCGCGAACTCACTACCTCGATGAGGCGTCCCGATGGTAACCACGCGTCGGATGGATTCATTGGGGTTAAAGAACAGCGTGCTGACGAGTTTGTTCCGTTCAGCTTCAGGTCCATTGATTTTGCTAAGTGCTTCCTTGGCTGTTCCTGCCTCTTCGTAACTGACACTCCGCCAGAAATCGTCTCCGCTTTCGATGGTTTGAAGTCGGCTAACTAACCCGCCCATGCTGTGCCCAACAAGCACCATCTGATCCATCATCTGATCTTGGTGGGTGGGATCGAAAGCGGTTCTCAAATCCTGCAAATCACGACGCAATTCGGTCGCACTATTCCAGAAAGGCTGTCCCGATGGATACAGATAGAACCAGAACTGGTAACGCTCCCGTATCTCAGGAAAACTTCTCAAATCATTGAACATGTCCATCCAAGTGATGGGACTGGACCAGAGTCCATGAACCATTAGTACTGGAATTCGATCCGGATCATATGGCTCCAGCATATAAAGGCCACGTTTTTTCTGTAGATCATCCGGGTTGAGCAAACCCTCAGTCGCCTTATTGCGCTGCCGAAATTCAGGACTATCCAGAAAGAAAGCGAGCGGAGCAGTCAAGTCTGTCTCCAACGGCACCCATTTGTCCCCCAAATGAATCTGATTTGCCGTGAGCGGGTCAAAGAACTCCAGTACACAATGGCTTGCTTCTCCTGTCCGCGATCCATCAGTTGGTTCGACACACCGCATCAACGCCGTCACGGCATAGCTGAGTCCTTCGGCATAGTATTTTTCATGCTCGTCAGCATTTTCGGGTGGTTTGCGAACCGCGATCAAAGGCACACCCAAACCAAAAGTGGTGTGCCGATTTCGCAACGTCTCGATCTCGTAATCGCTCACAAACTCGTAGTGGTCAAATTCATCTGGCCCCCACTGCCCTCGCATCTCCGCACGGACGACGAACTCACGATCCGGTGTCTCGATGCGATAGGTCTTGCCCGGCTCAATTTTGTTATCGGTACAGAGCAAACGCAGCGTATCTTCGAGTGACTCGTTATACAGATCACAAACGGCACGGAACTGCGGATCATATGCATTACGGGTATCTTCCAGATCATCACTGAAAAGATAGTCGTAGCTATTGGTAAGTGAAATTCCATAATGATTTAATGCATCTCCAAGTCGACCCTCCTTCTCAGCTTTCTTTCCCTCCACATAGGAAAGTTCGCTGAGTGCATAAATCAGATCAGAATCAGGATGTTCATTCACGCGTTTACGGATGTGGGCAAAGCACTTGCCTGGATCGGATTGATAACGATCTTCCAATGCAAAACGCCGCAGCGTATGAAGAGTACGTTCGCTGATTCCGGGGCCTTCCTTGGCAGCCAAGCCAAGACTGCTTGCCAACGCGTTATCACGCACATCTCGCATTGATAAATAACGAGTGGCTGTACAGCCACTGGCCGACCAAACCAGCATCAGAAACGAAATCTGCATCAGTACTGCACGCAACATCCGGACGCGCAGCTTGGATTCGGCTCTGACTTTCAGACTTCTCTGGTTCAAGCCGCCTGCCAGCTTGTAACTCCAACGCTTTGGGTGACCTGAACATGCAACCTGATCATTTTGAAGTTTCGACGCCAGTGTGTGAACTGAGCTCACACTTGACGGCGCATCGCAAAGCCTTCCCAGACGGGATTTCGTATTTATCGTTAGAGTTCGACCTTTCGGTTCCCTATTCATACAGCGATCAGTTGTTATTTTTTTCCGAGTCGGCTGATTGATGGACTTTCCTGTCACCGCTCCGATTCGATGCAATCTCCCTGTCTTCCGGACGGTAGAAAGGAAGGCGGATCGCTGTCAACGCATCTTCCCCAAAACTGGGTTTCTCGAACGCAAGTTGTTGTCTACGAAGTGGACAATGCCTATCCTTTCAACGACGCCGCGGCATTTGAACTGCTGCTTTAAGCGCCGGGATGCGCATCGGCCCTTTGTGAAACAAGACGTGAAACCCACCTTGTTGTTTCACAGATATGCGACCATTTTTTTGGGACGCATCACCGGAAAAACCGTCCTCACTGCATGGCTCAGGTTCGTTCTATGCAGATCACGGAATCTATCCGGTTTGGCCGTCAGATTGGTTTTTGACCAGGCACTTTTTGTGACCTATATTCACATGGCCGAGTGTTGTGAGCATCGCTGCAAGGCCGTGAGACGGATATCCGAAAAAGGGCATCCGTGGACCTCCCCTCCCCCAAGATGCTCGTCGGATACGCACGCATGGGTCTACTCGCAAGAGTCAACACTCGCTCGCTCTTAGCACGGCTAACCGCCGGCTTGGTCTGCTCCTGTCTCGCCACCGCTAGCTATGCACAAGTGGTATCGCAGGCAGCACCGGTTGAAATAGGTGAGCCAAAAGTCGACCAGCAGGCCGAGGCACTTACCAAGGGCCTCGAGATGGAAAAGGAACGGCTATGGAACGACGCCGTCCGTCACTACGAAACCGCCTCACGAGACTTCCCCAATAACGCAACGCTTTACCAGCGATTGATCATCAGTCGATTGCACTCTGATGTAAATCGTCGCTATCAAGATGAAAGCTTTCTTGCGTCCGTTCGTGAACTCAGTACCAGCCAGGCTTTGGATCTGTATTCAGAAGTGCTGGCAAACCTGAACACACATTATGTCGACAATGTCGACTGGCAGCGGATCATGATTCACGGAACAGCCGCGCTTGAGGTTGCACTGACAGAGGAAAAGTTTGTCGGGCGAATGCTGGCAAATGTCCCACCTGAGCGAATCGAAGCGTTTCGGCAGTCGATCCACCGCAAGACACGAAACCGAAGCACTGCGACCCGATTCGATCTCCGCGGGACAGTTGCCTTTGTCGCCCAGGTCGCCCAACGTGATCTGGGGCTTTCAGGATCCGCAACGGTACTTGAGTTTCTCGGTGGCACGGTTTCGACGCTTGACCCCTACACCCGGCTATTGTCGCCGAACCAGCTCGACGAGATGTTTTCCAACATCGAGGGCAACTTCGTTGGCCTAGGAATCGAGCTAAAAACGGATGGGGATTGCCTTCAAATCCTGTCCGTGATTCCCAAGGGGCCGGCCGAGGAAGCCGGCATCCTGCCCGGTGAACGCATCGTGCGTGTGGAAAACGCACACACTGACAATGTATCCGCTGATGTCGTCGCTGATCTGCTTCGCGGCTTGGAAAACACGTCCGTCTCACTTACCGTGATCGGAAAAGACGATCAGCCACGTGAAATGTCTGTCCAGCGAAGACGGGTTGAAGTTCCCTGCGTTGAGAATGTGCGGTTCGTCAACGTTGACAAACGTGTCGGCTACCTGCGACTCACCAACTTCCAGAAAACCACGACCCGTGATGTCGAGCGTGCTCTTCGAGACCTCCACAAGCAGGGCATGAAATCGCTCATCATGGACTTGCGTGGTAACCCCGGAGGCTTACTATCTGCTGCAGTGGAAGTGGCGGATCGCTTCTTGCACTCAGGCAAAATCGTCACAACAAGGGGACGCAACGCTCGCGAAAACTTCGAGTACATGGCACACGCCACCAATACATGGAGCGTACCGCTGGTGATTCTGATCGATAACGACAGTGCCAGCGCGAGCGAGATATTTGCCGGTGCTATCGCAGATAGCAAGCGAGGAGCCATCATCGGTGAGACCAGTTACGGCAAGGGCAGTGTCCAAGGTATTTTCCGAATGGACACTGCGAAATTCGGGCTATGCCTTACGACTGCAAAGTTCTACTCACCGAGCGGACGGGCAATCAGCCGCAATGGAGTTGTCCCCAACATTAAGGTGCAACCCAGCTACATTGCAGCACGTCCCAACGAGTCCGGCGAATTGACGACGGACCTTGAGGACACAGTGTTGCAAAGGGCAATGGAACACTTCCACGCCACGACACCAACGGGAAGCAGCATCGCAAACCGCAACACAACACCTGGCGTTGTCGCGGGAACCCCATGATCAATGACGCAGTACTCTCCGCTCTTCACCGATCGGATTTCAGGACGAATCTCTGTGAGCGTTTCAACTGAAACGCGTGTGTCCAAACGAGTCATCGATGCTCTTATGAGCTTCTTTTTCTCAGCGTGGAATGTTGGCTACTGTATGTGGCAACGCTTCAGCAACACCTGCCACCGCCTGCATTGTTCTGGGTGGTAAACCTGCTGCTACGAATAGGCGATTCATCCCCGTCATCAAGCGGTGCCAACGATCGATGATCTCGGGTGTCCCAAACAAGTTTGCATCGGACCGGTCAAATCCCTGCTCGCTGACCCGAATCGACGGATCGAGATGAACAAGAGCCTCAAGCATCAAATGGTTGCGACAATCCCCATTGCTTAACCCTGGATCATCGTAGATCCAGAGGTGATTCAGAAGCGACTCGTCGAGCGCTTCCAGGCTTGCTTGTTCCATGCTGGCTGAAATGACGATAGCGCGGATCGGTCCACATTGCACGTAATACTTTGACATAAGATTGCTCCTCCGTGGCAGTTATCAGTATCTGGCCGCGGCATCATCGCCGGGGCTGATAACAGGATCGCAATCTGCTGGACACGTTTGGTCAAACCGTCCAGGAAATCAAAAAAAAGTCTCCAATCACCTTAGTCACGCTCGTCAAACGCATTTTGCTGGCAACACAGAAAACTCGATCATCAGTCTGCAAACCCGCTCAATTGCAGGCCAACTAGTAAAATATCGAGAGAGTAAAGAGAATCGAAAACCGACAAAATGCATGGGGTGAAAGACGATCCTCCGCACCAGTCACAAGCAGCATGGACATGGCCGCCGGAGTAGGATGCACATCACATCGAGGTCCAGCGTGATCACGCTGCAACCCAAAGACTTCTTCACTCAGCGTCGGGCTTTTCAGCGTCGGGCTTTTCAGCGTCGGGCTTTTCAGCGTCGGGCTTTTCAGCGTCGGGCTTTTCAGCGTCACTTTTAAAATCCAAGGCAAGCGCGTAGGCACCGCCAAATGTGACGTTCACCTTGGATTCAGCAGCATTCACGATGACCGCGGTCTCCATGAACCGAGTATTTCTATTCTGAACGAGTCTCGGCTCTGGGACAGCAAGCACATTCCCAGTCTTTGCATTCAAAGCAAGGGCTTCTAACTTGCTGATCTCTTTGGCACCTTCGTAAGTGACATCAATGCGAGCCAAAACAACAGCAGGTGTTGTCATCGCCTGCGTGGTAGTACAGCCCCATGCTTTCTCAAATTCTTTTGACCACACCAAATCCCCATTTTTGAGCGAGAAAGCAAAAGCGGCGTTTACAGTGTGATGTGTATCGCCGTGGCGAGTACCGACTCGTGGCTTACTCGTGTCCGCGGCAGGCGAGGCGTATCCGGGCAACAGCACAGCGAGATCACCCAGAAAAATCACTCTGACCTTCTCAAGTTTTTCCTGCGGCGCGAGCTTCGTGCGCACCAACTCACGAGCTTCACGCAGATCCCAGACAAACGTCTCGCCTGAAGGACTCATCATCGCAAGATAATTTTCGGAGAAAACCCGACTGACAAACACATTCGCTTGGCTATCTTCATTTGGATTATCTGAGGAGTTGGCTTCCTGTGAAAGCAAGACCTTTCCTGTCATCGGGTTGACCACTTTCACCGTGAACACATCTTCTTGGTCGGTCGCCTGATAACACAGCACATTATCTCCTACTGCCCTCCATAATTCACCATATTCGAACGGCAGCCTGCCCACCTTTCGACCGTCTGCGATGTCAAACAGCACGGTTTCTTTGTTGATGGACGAAACAACCGCAACGCGTTCTCCATCGCTAAGCACAACACCGCTTTTCGGAGCTGCACTTGTTTGCCAGATATTCTCTCCCGTTCTCAAATTGATAGCCGACAATTCACCACCCTGCAGCACAAGCAACCGATCACCAAGAACGGGACCGACTCGGAACTCCGGACGCTCCCTCATGTTGTTGGACTTAAGTCTGTAATTACTGACTTGATCCCCAAAGGGTGTGGACGATGTTTCGAGACTAAGTGGGTTTCCAGCTGTCCCCGCGATTTCATGAAACCAAAGGATCGGGTCGTCAGTTGGGTTTATGACCTTGTACAAATCGATTGCGAACAGTTGCTCCCCTGTGTGCACGACCATCACACCACCGGATACGAACGCAACTTTGCGTTTTGGATTGATGCGTCTGCCGGAAAGCTTCACATTTATCAGTACCCCATCAGGAGTGCGCAACCTTAGCTGATTCCCTGCGACAAAAACCAACGCCCAACCACGAAACTGATCGCCAGCTTGCACACTGACCAACACCGGTCGCTCCGTGATTAATGAACTAGTAGTCCGAGTCCTCCTCTGAATGCTCTCGAGATTCCACTGGCCGCTCACATTTTGCGGCCACTCCTTAGGCGTGACGGCCTGGGTTGCCTCGCTGCGAATGATGTCGACAAGTTTCTTGTCCTGCTCGGAAACTTCTTCCGACCTCGAATCGATTTCTTGAACCACACTGAGTGTGTTGCGTGGCATATCCCCCTCTTGGTAAGCATCCGCCAGCATCAATAATCGCGGGATAGACAGTTGCTGTAGCCCTGCCAAGTCAGACTGAAAACGCCCCAAGGCATTGGTTTCAACAAGCCCCAGTTCCTTCTCGCGAAGATAGCGTTCACCGAGTACTTTCCTTAACGACTCCGCTGCATCCATGCCGTCAAAATGAGTCAGGATACGTTGAATGAGTTCGCTGGATCCCGATTCTTTTCCCACCAAATGAGCCTTCAACTGAGCCTCGAAATATTCGCGTGCCTCAGGCTGAACACGTGTCAGATACTCGCGAACTCGACCGTTCAACCAAGCATCCATCAAACAATCACGCGTCATATCACCTTGGACACGCTCCGCCGTCTCGTCTGGTTTGAATTCGGCGACGATCAGCTCACTCAAATCCAACAATAACGAAGCGACCAACTTGTCATCTTTAGCCGCGATCGCAGCGTCAAAACGCAAGGCATTGAATTCTATTTGTTGAATTGGGCGATCAATCAGCTTCGCGAGTTCCTCGGCCTGACTGGCCGTAAAGGTTCCGGACTCACGGAACTTCTCGAACATCCCAGACACACTTAGCATCCGCACCTCGTCGTTTTCCGGCTGAGCCCGCCGCGCTTTCTCAAGCAACTTCAACGCTTCGGTCACGTCACCCGACTGAATCAGCAACTCTGATTTTCGAACAATCGCATCAAAGTTATCAGGATCTTCTTCAAGCATCCGCTCTACCAGCGGGACAAGCGTTCCCTCACCAAACGCGACGCTCAACTTGGTTGGTCCCTGAGTGATGATTTCGCCATCGACGGCAATCATATTTCCCAATTCATAGTTAGTGGCCCTCCGCTCCATCTCCGACCCATCCTTCAGGGAAATCCTGATAATTTCCTGAGTGTTGGTCGGCAGAAGATAACTCTCTTCTCCGAACACTCCCTGGCCTGCAACCTGCTGCCCCGGCAAAAACACATCCAAAGCTGTTTTCCAAGCCAGACTGCCATCATCGAGCGTGTAAGCCTTCATCACGTTCGTACCCACCACGTAAAATTTATCTCCACGGATGCCTGCGAGATAACGCATTTCAAGACGCACCTTCTTTGTAAACAAAGCCCTGCCTGTTATTAAATCCAAGCCGAACAAACGATCTGATTCCACTGGCGTTATCAGTACCGAAGAATCAGAGATGATCGCAGTCCCTGTGAACCAACGTTGCAGCAACTGGTCTGTATTGACCACTCCGCGACCTTGCACGAATCGACTCATGGTGGTGTTGCGTTCGTAATTGATCCCCCACCTCAACGTGCGATCTCCCAGGTTCAATGCAACCAATGCCCCCGCACCAGTCGGACAGACAAGAAATCCATCCTGATAACTCAGCATTGCACCAGCAACTCGCCGTATTGCATCGCGATCGATTGTTCCGGACTCAACCGCAACCAATTGCTGTCGCCAGATTTCTTTCCCAGTGTCGGGGTCAAGGCAGATTACAAAAATGTCACCGGCCAATTCACACATGGCATACAACCGCCCCTCAATGGGCAGCGGTGGCCCCAGAAAAAAAGCATTCGCCAAGGGAGATTCAGGCCCCGCCCTGGCACCCTGAAACCACTTCAGAATTCCCTCGGAGGCCAACTCCAAGGCGACTAAGGAATTCCCGGTGCTCTGCGTTAAGCCGCCCTGAGGAAATCTCATGGGTGGAAAAGCCTGCATATTCAACTTTCGAAGCCCCTCCAAAAGGTAAACACGTTCGCCATCACTTGTCACTTGGCCATAGGGCACATCATTCCAGACACGTTGCCGTAAAAACTCAGTCAACCCGGATGGTTTCTTGACACTGCTCATCATGCCAAGATTGGCTGGAGTTGTTTCGTCTTCGTCTGCTGTTTTGCTCCACGGATGCAACCAAACTCGCTTTCCCGTTCGATAATCAACCCCCACTAAATACTCAGTGGTCCGCATCAGAAGTTGATCACCAACTCTTAATGGCATCCAACTTGGCGGTGGCATTTGCCCCGTGGCCCCCAGACTCTTGGATAGCTCTTTGACTTCACGTTGCTGCTTTGGGCTGACCGTCGTATCCAGCTGCCACCGCAGATTGCTCAAAGGCATTTGTCCGGAACTCGCACCGTTGCGACTTTCGCTGGCGTTGAATACACGATAATCCTCTAATTGGCCTGCCGCTAATTTTTCGGTGGAACCATAAAACTGCTCAAGCCAGCTCGACAGTTCGCCATCCTCGGGGCCAGACTGCTCAACACCAGCAACGCGTACTTGTCCTGACTGACCCGATATACCGACCAGTTCGGCAGGCAATTTACGATTCGCCAATTTGCATGCAGCCGCATGCAAAACAAGCACGCCTTTCCCGAGTCGATTCACCGCGCGTGGAACAGTGACGATGTCATCCAGCAGCGTCGAAGCCGCAATCGGATGCCCTTCCAACATTTCATGCTGGGCCAACAACCAAGAGGCATCATACCCAGCGGGGGTGTGAAAGTATCTCCGACGAACCTCACGCACTTTGCTCCAGTCCCTGGTGGAAGCTGCCTCGTCAAGCATTTTAACAGCCGCTGGCCCGTAACGAATTTCGTACGTTTCCAAGGCTCTTAATGGCAGGGCACCGATCATGTCGCGAACTTTCACCTTGAAGCTCTTATTGAGCGGTGCCCCCGCTACCCGTGCTTCGTCAACGTCAAGAAAGAAATCCTGACTCAACAAATCATCTTCATTCCCCTGTTCTGCAACGCGAGCAAGCAGATCTCCAAGGCTTAACACCGCGTCATTGAACCTCGAATCCGCGATTGCTTCCTCAGCCTCTCTTATCTGCTTCTGCAGAATGCGGGGCAGCCCAACGAAACGAGCAGGTAGCAACTTGGCATTAGAAAAGTTGAATTGTGCATGGGCCAACGCTGACCAGTTCATCACCGAAAAAGTCATCAATACCAACAGTAACGAGACTGGCTTGAACACGACGGCAACTTGTTTTTTAACCACAGTAAAACCTGAGGAAGAAAGGGATAACTCCATGGCTGACTCGGCAGGGGCAGAAATGCACCAAGACGCACCACGCCCGTGACTGTCCATTGTACGGCCCAATCCACAATCGTGGCGAGTGACGAACTACTTTCGCGTTTTCAGACCGATCAAAATATCGCTAAAAACGCAATCCGCAGACTGATCGCCGTCTATTTCCAGCACATTCCCCTGCTCACGATAGTGCTTCAGAACCGGGGCAGTCTGGGTTCGGTAAACCTCAAGCCGGGCGGAAATGGTTTGCTCATTGTCATCTTTACGATTTTGGACTTCGGCCCGCTTCAAAAGCCTGTCCAAGAGAACATCAGCATCGACATGCAGATGCAAGACGACTTCCATCCGCGTTTTACGTTGAGCAAGAAATTCATCCAACTGCTCAGCCTGATGGACAGTCCTTGGAAACCCGTCAAATAGACACCCGGACTGACAGTCGCGTTCACCTAGACGCTTGGTCACGATTGGCATCACGAGGTAGTCCGGCGCAAGCCGTCCCACATCGATATAGCTTGCAACCACCTTACCCAACGCGGAATCGCGTTCCGTGCCGCGAAGCATGTCCCCCGTGGACAAGTGAGGAATCCCCAGTGCTTCAACCAATCGACTGCACTGCGTTCCCTTACCCGCTCCTGGAGGTCCAATGAACACAATCCACATTGCTACGAACCATAATGAAAAGCGTCGATGGACAACAAAGATGCCGCAGAATCATTGACAAGCAAGTCTTGTCATCACTGCGGCAATAATCAAAGCGGAAACCATCGCTGCGACACACGTCGCAGGGTAGGTCCCCAATGGAAACCTCGCCTGAGCAAGCGGTGAGCTTGCCCTCATGAACGCATTGGAATGCTTCTTCGTGAATTACCTCTCCTGTTCAGCGATATGACCGAACAGACCATTCAAACGATGCACAACCGTCGCTCAGACGACGGGCGAAACACCGCCGCCAGCACCTTCGAGCAGACCACGATAGTTCCGCATCACCAAGTGACTGTCGATTTTCTGAACCAAGTCAAATGCAACGCTGACAGCGATCAACAAACCAGTTCCACCGTAGAATCCTGCAATGGAGTAGGGCACCCCTAGCGATCCATAAACAATGGTCGGCACAATCGCGACAATCGAAAGGAAGGCTGCTCCTACATAGGTGATTCGCACCATGACCTTCTCGAGGTAATCCGTCGTTCTCTTGCCGGGACGATATCCCGGAATGAACGTCCCACTGTCTCGCAAATTGTCTGACATTTCCTTCGGGTTGAACGTAATGGCCGTCCAGAAGTAACAGAAGAAGAAGATCAACACGACATAGAGCAGATTAAAAATGAACGAAGCTTGGTCGTTCAGAGTCAATCCCATGTAGTTCAATGCGTTGAACATAAAGCCTCCACTGGCAAACAACCCGGCCAAACCGCCAAGGAGCATCCCAGGGATCATCAAAAGACTGCTGGCAAAGATAATTGGCATCACGCCAGCTTGATTGATTCGCAGAGGCAGAAACTGACGGGTGCCTCCGTAAACACGGCGACCACGAGTAAATTTCGCTGACTGCGTCGGTATTTTTCGCTGCCCGAGTGTGATGAACACAACTCCAAAGACGACCCCCACAAAGAGGACAATCAACAGGACGAGCGTCTCAATTCCAATCTGCCCACGACTTAAACCCGTGAGCTCTGTCTTCATATTCCGAACCAATTCATACAAAGCCTTCGGCATTTGGGCCAGAATCCCAGCCATGATTAGCAAACTGATTCCGTTACCAATTCCATATTCATCGATTTGCTCACCAAGCCACATCAGAAAGACGGTTCCACAGGTCATCACCAGAACCGCCACAATCTGCCACCCGAAATACAGACCGGTCTGGTCTGAATTCAGGAAATCAATGTCAATGTTGCCGTAACCCGCTGCACCTCCCGACATCAACATGAATTTCAAATACATGTAACTTTGCACAAGGCAAATTGCCACAGTCAGGTAGCGTGTGTACTCGTTGAGTTTCTTGCGTCCTGCTTCGCCTTCTTTCTTCAACTCTTCAAGCGGTTTGTAGACGCTACCGAGCAGTTGAAAAATAATCGAAGCAGAGATATAGGGCATGATCCCCAGCCCGAAAATGGTCGCCTGACGAAGGTCGCTGGCAGCAAACACCGTAATCTTCTCAAAGAATTCGGATGCCGCTCCTCCTTCGTCTGCCAAATCAGTCGCGATCATGGGCAACGGAATATGGAAACCGATCCGATAAACAGCTAGCAGACCTACGGTAAGCAGGATCTTCTTGCGAAGCTCAGGGATCGAAAAAATGATGCGCAGCTTTTCAAACATGCGTCAGGTCCGTCTTGGATTCGTGCCGTCGCGATCTTGTTTCGGCACGCGGCAGGTTGTTTCGTCTGATTGAAATTCAAGGTCATTCGAAGCGTGGCAGGAAAGTCCCGGACATTTCCAGTTGGCTACGTATGACCGATTTGCAGTCTACCGGCTTCTCTCTATCAGAGCGAGAGGAAACAGTCCCACCCAGCTCCACGAAAAACCAACAGACCATCGCAAAACAAGCCCGATTTCGCTAGCGAGGAGTTTCCTCGGAACAACGAAAACCGGGCTGGCGTGCATCGAGCATTGTCTAGGACTTGCTCTTGTCTTCCTTCAAAGCGTTCACACGCTCATCAGGTGTTCGCTTGCTGACCAACTTAGTGACCGTTCCACCAGCAGCAGTGATTTTTTCTTCCGCTGACTTACTGAAACGATGAGCACTAATGGTCAATTTCTTAGTGATCTCACCATCGCCGAGGATCTTCACCTCGTCGAACGAGCCCTTCGCCAAGTCCTTCGCAGCAAGGCTCTCCAGAGTCACCTCTGCACCATCGTCGAAAGCCTCATTGATGCGGCCTACGTTGACAGCAAATACAGTCACCGCCCAACGGTTGTTGAAACCTCGCTTGGGTACGCGCCGGAACATCGGCATCGCACCACCCTGGAAGTTGGGTTTGCGACTGTAACCGCTGCGGCTCTTGTGACCCTTGTGGCCTCGTCCGGCAGTTTTGCCGTGACCACTACCTGGGCCACGACCGATTCGTTTCCGTTTGCGGTTCTTCAGGATCCCGCGATGGACATCGTTGAGGTTCATGGTGAAACCCGTTCTAACCTTATCTCTGTGACTTTATTCAATCTTGATTCTGTTGAGGCTTACCATGACTCATGTCATGCTCACCTTAATCCGCCGTACCGTTGTTACGCGGTCAATTCTTCTGCTTCGAGGCCTCGCAGTGCAGCGACTTGCTCAACCGTTCGAAGTTTAGACAGTGCATCGACTGTCGCTTTGACGAGGGTTACAGGATTATTCGTCCCATAAGACTTTGTCAGGATATCGTGAATACCAGTCGCTTCGCAAACAGCACGCACAGCTTGCCCGGCGATAATACCCGTACCAGCACCGGCTGGAACAAGGATTACCTTAGCGGCACCGTAATGTCCCCAAACTTGGTGAGGGATGCTGCCCTCGACAAGCGGCACATCAATCAAGCTACGACTGGCCTGCTTTTGTGCTTTCTGTACGCTTGGCGGAACCTCGTTCGCCTTGCCGTAGCCCCATCCAACCTTGCCGTTGCCGTCGCCGACAACAACCATGGCTGCGAAACTGAATCGGCGACCACCTTTGACCACCGCTGCGCAGCGTTTGATTTTTACGACACGGTCCAGCATGCCGTCAGCGACACCCTCTTTTTTATCCTGGTTCCGTTGCTTTCGTGGTGCGTTACTAATGGTTCAATCCTCTTCAGGAGTTGCTATCTGGTTGTTTCGTAAAATTAGAATTCGAGCCCACCCTCGCGGGCAGCCTCAGCAAACGCCTGAACCCGGCCGTGATACTTGTTATGTCCACGATCGAGCCGAACCCGTTTGATGCCTGCAGCAGAAGCTTTTTCCGCGATCACTTTGCCGATTGCGGCAGCAGCATCGCAGTTACCCCCGGCGCCGACATCCGAGCGAACGGATTTGTCACGCGTGCTGGCACTGACAAGCGTTTTTCCGGACAGATCATCAACCACTTGGCAGCTGAAATGCTTCAGGGTGCGATTAACACACATCCGGGGTTGTTCCGCGGAACCTCGCAGCTTGTTTCGCACATGCTGGCGGCGTCGCAGTCGTTTCTTTTGAAGTTTCTTGTTCTTATCCATCTGATTACCATTCGAGCCAGTTCTAACACAGCGGTCAAACAGGCGGTCTTTCTAGGTAGTGTTTTATTTGGTTGCGGACTTACCAGGCTTGATCTTGACCTGTTCGCCCTCATAACGAATTCCTTTGCCTTTGTATGGCTCAGGTTTTCTGAGCGACCGAACTTCGGCCGCGAACTGACCGACCTGTTGCTTGTCACAACCCTGCACAACGATGTGCGTCTGGTCCGGACAGGTCACGCTCAGTGTTTTTGGAATCTTCTGGTGAAGCTCGTTGGCATATCCGACACGCAACTGAAGAACATCACCTTGGATCGCGGCGATGTAACCAACGCCAACAATCTCCAGCTTCTTCTCGTAGCCCTTTGTCACGCCCTCGACCATATTGGCGATGAGAGCTCGGGTCAAACCGTGGAACTCACGCGAGGAGCGGTCATTCCCCTGACGTTTGATGATCACCTGATTGGTATCAGCATCAACGCTCACGGAAACCTCGGGACGATGCTCGTAGCTGAGCTTGCCCTTTGGTCCTTCGACATCGATGACACGATCCGCAACGCTAACTTTTGCGCCACTCTCGATCGGTACGGGTTTTTGTCCAATGCGACTCATAACAGTTGCTTTTATTTCAGTCTAAGTATTTTGCTTGGCAAATCTGGCACACAGTGTTGAGTGAACGCAAAAAACTCAGCGTCCACCAAAAACTGCGATCAGGCGACTTCGCAAAGCACCTCGCCACCAATGTTTTCTCGTCGAGCTTCGCGATCACTGATCACACCTCGACTGCTGCTGATGATGCTGATTCCCAGCCCACCAAGCACTGGCTTGAGTTCTTTACCACGGGTGTACATGCGACGTCCGGGCTTGCTGACACGCTTGATCGTTTGGATCACGCGCTCACCATTGGGCCCATATTTCAGTTCTAATCTAAGTGTGGATGTAGGGTTCTCTTCATCCACTTCCTTCCAGTCCCAGATGAAACCTTCACGTTTCAGGACGTCGGCAATGCCACGCTTGAAACGACTGGATGGAACATCGACAAATGGCTTCTCAACACGAACCGCGTTACGGATGCGAGTGAGCATGTCGGCAATTGGGTCGGTCATCATAATGTTGTCTACTCCCCTTCTACTCTTTCGATTCTCACCAGCTGGCCTTGCGAACACCCGGGATCAGCCCGAGATTCGCGTTTTCGCGAAAACAAATCCGGCAAAGTCCGAACTTGCGGTACACCGAACGCGGACGACCGCAGAACTTACAGCGGTTCTCCTTCCGGCTACTAAACTTTGGCTTTCGATTGGCCTTGGCTATCTTCGATTTGCTTGCCACGGGGTGACTTTCAGTTACTTGGCTGTAAAGTGGATAGTTCTTTCGCGTCGTAAGCCAACTTACGCCGCTCCCTTTTTACTAGTGTCTTGTTTGAAAGGCATTCCAAGCTTCTCAAGCAGGTCACGAGCTTCATCGTTCGTATTGGCGGATGTCACGATGGTGATGTTCATGCCCTGCGGGCGAGTGAACTTATCCGGATTCAGTTCCGGAAACACCAACTGCTCAGTCAATCCGAGCGTGTAGTTACCGCGTCCATCAAATGCTTTGCGGCTGATGCCGCGAAAGTCACGAACACGAGGCAAAACAACCGAAACCAATCGGTCGAGGAACTCGTACATTCGCTGACGCCGCAAGGTGACCATGCAACCGATGGGCATGCCTTCGCGGAGTCGGAAGTTTGCGATCGACTTACGAGCATTTGTGATCACAGGCTTTTGGCCCGAGATCTCAGTCATACACTCGTACGCAAGATCGAGAACTTTCTTATCTCCAATTGCCTGGCCAACACCCATATTGAGGGTAATCTTATCGACGCATGGAATTTGATGTGTGTTGGCATATCCGTGCAACTCAACCAACGCCTTGCGGACGTCGTTCTCGTAGCGGACTTGCATTCTTGGTTTTGATTCGGCCATTTATTCGTTCCGCGTTCGCGGTTGCTAACAGCTGTTTTCTTAAGTTGATCGGTTTAGTTGAAATGTGCTCATTTGAACCAGCACGCCGGTTATTGACACTTACTTACTGGCGTGTCGCTCACGAGCAGGAGCAATTTTCCCCAAGCTGGCACCGCTACCTTTTGCGTAACGTTCTTTGCTGCCGTCTTCCAAAAACCGGACGCCAATCTTGGTTGGCTTACCAGTGGTTGGATCCACCAGCATGACGTTGCTGGCACTGATCGGCATTTCTTTCTCGAGTCGTCCACCCTGAGGGTTCTTCTGACTGCGTCGCACGTGCTTCCAAACCTTGGCAACTCCCTCAACTAAGACCTTATTGTTCTTTCGGTCGATTTTGAGAATTTTACCCCGACTGGGCTTTCCTGCCCCGGAGATCACTTGGACTTCGTCATTAATACGGAAATACATGACTTCTATTTCGTTTCAAACTGGATGGTTTCGAACGGTAAACTTCACTCGCTGTCAGTCAAACAACCTCGTTTGCCAGACTAACAATTTTCATGAAGCTGCGATCACGCAACTCGCGAGCGACCGCACCGAAGATACGTGTGCCGCGAGGCGTCTTGTCTTTATCAATCAGAACAACAGCGTTGCTATCGAACTTGATGTAACTCCCGTCAGTACGGCGAGTCGGCTGCTTCGTCCGCACAATGACAGCACGAACAATCGACTTTTTCTTGACTTCACTGCCAGGGATCACACTCTTGACGCTGCAGACAATCACATCGCCCAAGCCGGCAAAACGACGCCGGCTTCCGCCGAGCACCTTAATACACATGACTTGTCGGGCACCGGTATTGTCGGCCACATCGAGTCGGGATTCTTGTTGGATCATTTTCTTATCTTACTGCCTGAAAGGCTCTTACTAACTTCGATTGTGATCAGCCGCTTGGGGCTCACTCACCTGCTGTATCTTCGGTAGTCTCACCCGCTGCTTCTCCGCTGGCAGCCTCTTCACCCGCTTCGTCGCCGGCATGAGCCGCTTCGATGGCTTCGGACTCCGCTTGCGTTGCACCCTTTCGAGCAGCACGCAAAGCCGCCACGTCAACTTCCGTGCTCTTTTCGAGCACACGAACCAAACGCCAACGCTTGAGCTTGCTCAAAGGTGCCGATTCGATGATTTCAACACGATCACCGGTGCCCGACTCGTTTGCCTCATCATGGGCGTAACAAACGGTGCGACGGCGAATGTATTTCTTATACTTCGGATGCTTGACCAGTCGGTTAATTTCGACACGACGAGTCTTACTCATCTTGTCGCTGGTCACGATTCCGGAAACGACACGTTTCGGCATGGAGTCAGGTCCGAGTTCTACTGTAGGTAATGATTGGTGTTACTAGCTTGCAGCCTTCTGACGCTCTGTTTGGATCGTTTTGATCCTGGCGATCAGTCGGCGATTTTTTCTAATTTCGCTTGGTGTATTCAATCTCTCTGACTGGGATTGAAAACGAAGCCGGAACAACGTCTGCGCCGCCTCTTTGGCGGTCGCATCAAGTTGATCGTCGCTCATCTCGCGAAGTTCAGTGTTACTACTCATGTCTGTTTGTCTTTAGTGCGAACCGAAAATTCATTCAGCCACAGGATTGCGGCAGCCGTGATGCAGGCATCACGGCCTTTGGGGCGGCACCCGCGCTAGGCGGACCGACGCTCCACAAAACGGACTTTCAC
>Ga0315320_10000096_pt1 | contig 66479 bp, 59 predicted proteins | sample M140m21515metaG_FD_203458 | JGI IMG/M metagenome (GOLD analysis project Ga0315320, IMG submission 203458) | Ammonia-oxidizing marine archaeal communities from Monterey Bay, California, United States - M1 40m 21515 | ecosystem: Environmental > Aquatic > Marine > Coastal | place: USA: California... | reverse complement strand
CTGCTGCGATTGCGATGAATCCGCGTCCACCAACCACCGAATCTTCGAACAGGCCGACCTGCCCGAAGATCAGGAACCATCCACCCATGCCCGAGGTGAATCCGGCGTAGTAGATGCTCTGTCGGCGTCGTTTATTGACATCAATTCCCGATACATCCGCAGATTGGGGGTTCTCGCCAACCGACCGCAGCTCGAGGCCCCAGCGTGTTCGGTATAACGCCCACCACGTCACGGGCAGCAACAGATACAAGAAATAGAAAGGCCAGCGCTGACCGAACAACGCCTGACCGACAAGAGGAATGTCGCTGAGAAGCGGGATCTCCCATTTGCTTGCAAGCTTGGTCTCGGGCTGAATCTCGTTGTCGAGAAACCCGGCCAAGCCGAACACCAAGATGTTCAGCGTCAAGCCAACGACAAACTGGTCCGCAGTCAGCCGGTGGCTCATCTCTGCTTGCACACCAGCAACGATGAGTCCACCGGCCACGCCGGTGAACAGAGCAAGTAACATCGAATCGGTGATGTGATATCCAACTGCACTGGTGAACGCTCCGCCCAACAGCATGCCTTCAACCGAGATGTTGAGAGTTCCAGCGCGTTCTGCAACCAATTCGCCTGACGCGGCAAAGGCCAAGAACGCGGCGAACAGTGCACCATTGATGTAAGTCGATTCGCTGGAAAAGATGTCAATGATTGCTTCAACGAGTCCAGCCATGACTACGTCCTCTCCTTTGCTCCAGCGCGGGCCCGTCCGCGGTCACGAAGAAACATCACAGCAGGAGGAACCAGCAATGCAAGGACCAAGAACCCTTGAATGACGTCAGTGATTCGCCCTTCCACGCCGGTCGCACCGACGAAGCTGGAACCTGTGCGGAGGCCGGCGAAGACAAATGCCACTGGAATCGCGATGAGCGCCTTTTCTCGCGCCACGAGCGCTACGAGCAAACCAGTCCAACCGATGTTCGTGGCAAAACCTGGAACTAGCTGGTAGTTACCGAAGGCGAAGCCGCCACCGGCAAACATCACCGCTCCAGCAAGCCCAGCAAACGCCCCGCTGATCATTAATGCAGAGGCGCCGTAGCCGGTTCGAGACACACCCGATCGTTGCGCTGCGCGTTGGTTACGGCCAAGCATGCGCAATCGAAAACCCCAGACCGTTCGCGCCAGCACCAGACTGATCACGATCGCCGACAGAACAGCGATGAACACTGCCAACGGGATCTCGTTGCCAAACACTTCGAATCTCGGCAAGCGATTGTCTTTGGGCAGTTGCTGGCTCACTTGGTTGCGGTTACCGCGGTCACCGAGTGGGGCGAGCAGCAGCCACGACTGGCTCAGTCCATAGGCGACAAGTTGACCACCGACTGTGACCAACAGCAACGTGGAGAGCACCTCGGGAACTTCGCGCCAGAACTTGAGCAGCGCCGCTACCCCGGCCCACAGCCCGCCACCGAGAGCACCGAAAAGTACGATCACGACAAGGTTGAATGGGCCTGGTCCGCCGATCAGAAAGCCGAAGTAGGTGCCAAAGGCCGCACCGACCAACAACTGCCCCTCTTGACCGATGTTGATAAGGCCAGCTTTGCCGGACACGATCGTGCCGACCGCAACCAGCAGAATCGGCGCCGCGGTTCCCAGGGTTTCTCCCCAGCGACCCGGCTTGCGCAAACTGCCATCAAGGAGCGCATTGACCACGGGACGCCAATCCCCTCCAGTCGCTTCGACAAGTAGCGCCGAGAGTACGAGCGCGGCGAGCACGCTGAAGAAGTACAAGCCAATCCACTCGCCAAGCCGTGTTGTCGGCTGCGGTTCAGTCATGCGGCTGTTCCGCCCATGAGTAAGCCGAGTTCTTCAAGGTTGACAGCCGATCGGTTCATCTCGCCGACGATGCGACCGGAGTGCATCACCACAATTCGATGGGACAGGTCCAGGATCTCCTCGAGTTCACTGGAGATAAGCAGGACCGCAACACCTGCCTCGGCGGCCGCCGTCAGGCGCTCACCCATGTACTCGATAGCACCGACGTCAAGGCCACGCGTCGGTTGCGCAGCAACGAGCACTTTGGGGTGTTGGGCAAGCTCACGAGCGAGCACCACCCGCTGCTGGTTACCCCCAGACAGCGACCACATCGGAGCATCGGGCCCGGAACACAAGATTCCGAACTGCTGAATCATCTCATCGGCAAATACCTCAAGCGCGCGCTGATCGATCACCCCGCGGGTCGAAACATTTGATTGGTCAACAAGAACTAGATTCTCTGCAACCGTCATGTCAAGCACAACGCCACTGTCATGGCGGTCTTCCGGAATGACGCCGATTCCGGCTTTCGCCATTGCACCGGAACGACCGTCGGGAATCCGCATTCCATCGACGTCGACGAATCCAGCGTCGAGAGAAATTAGGCTTGAGAGCAGATCACCGAGTTCACGCTGGCCGTTGCCTTCAACTCCTGCGACGCCCACGATTTCACCGGCGCGCAGTTCCAGTGACAGATCATCGAGAGCAAGGACGCCTCCTGCAACACGAACAGTCGCTCCGCTGATGGTGAGTACGGGATCGCCCACAGGATCCGCGTGAGCCCGCTCATTCGTCGTGTCCGCTTCGTCGACGACAAGGACTCCGAGAGCGGCCCGTTCGGACCGCAACGACACCTCACGCCCGACCATGCCCCGAGCCAGGGTCGGCGCATCGGCATCAGTGGACAGCATGCGGTCGACAACTCGGCCCTGTCTCATGATGGAAATATCGTCGGCCGCATGGAGTACTTCGTCAAGCTTGTGGCTCACGAGAACGACGGCCCGCCCCTCATCGGCCACGACTTGACGAAGAGAATCAAAAAGCTGCACCGACTCCTCGGGCGTCAGAACTGAGGTGGGCTCGTCAAAGATCACAATGTTGGGATCGCGACGAAGGCATTTAATGATCTCGACACGCTGACGCAAGCCTGCAGTCAGGTCACCGACCTGGGCGTCCGGTTCGATAACGAGTCCGTAGTGGTCAGCAATATCGCCAATTCGATTTCGAATTGCCCGCGGGTCGAGGCGTCCTGCTTCACCAAGCGCGACGTTCTCCCAAACTGTGAGCGCGTCGACCAGGCTGAAATGCTGGTGCACCATGCCGATACCCAACGCCGAAGCGTCGAGCGGACTGTGAATTTGTTGCCGGGTGCCATCGACGTGAATCGAGCCCTCGTCCGGCAGAACAAGGCCGATGAGCATCTTCATCAAAGTTGACTTGCCGGCACCGTTTTCGCCCAAAATTCCGTGGATACGTCCACGTTGAACGATGAGATCGACACCATCACATGCTGTAACGGTGCCGAAACGTTTGGTGATTTGTTGAAGGTCGACCGCAGGTGCGGACCCCGTATGGGGGCCCGCACCGGAGCGGCCAGTAGAACCAGGGTTCATCAGCCGCCGTATGCAGCGCCTGAAATTGCACCGAGGTCTGCGTAAAGCGTGTCGTCAAACGAAGCAAGCAACCCGAAGGCTTCGTCCACTGTGGCGCTTACCCCAGCCGGTGAATCGCACAGCAGTCCACCGTTGAGCCCGGCCTCAGTCGGGAACTGGTACGTCGAGCCCTCACTGAGTTCGCCGTCAATGATGAGCTTGAGAGCCTGCGACGCGTATACGCCTCCATCAAAGACGACTGCGCCGGTCCAAGGGATGTCGCGTTCGCACGCGTCAGCAGGTCCGGCAGCGAAGATTGCCATGTCTTCATCGACCGCAAGCTGGCCAACGGGGTCGAGCGCACCGCCGAGGTAGGCGTATGCGAGCGTGGCACCATTTGCCTTTGCGTTTGTGAGCGCTGCCGTGGCATTTGCCGAGTTGTCGAAGTCAAACTCATAATCACCCGTGCCGACGTATTCCATTGTGAAGCTCGGATCGACCGACTGCAGTCCGTACAACGTTGCTTGGTAGGCCTCAACTTCGAAGTTGATGTCGCAGCACCCGAGGAACACTGAACTTGTGCTTCCTTGCTCTTTCATAATGACGCCCATCGCCACTCCACCCGAGTAGTGCACAGCTGCACCCCAGTCAGTGGCCTGCGCAAGCCCCGGCAGCTCTTGGAAGCCTGCGCCGCAATTGCAGTACCAGAAAATGTCTGGGAACTGCTCGGTCAGATCCGGAAGCGGCTCAGCGATCTCGCTGGCACCAACCATCAGGATATCGACACCTTGCTGCGCGAGATCTGACAATGATTGTGCAGCTTCAGCTGGGCCGATGTTGTCACTCACAATCGGTGGTGCAAATCCGTTTTCTGCTGAGTACTCCTCAGCAAAATTGACAAGTGATTGGTAGTAGCCATTGTCATCACGGGGCCCAGCAGCTGCAACACCGATAGTCACAGTGCCGTCGCCGTTGGCATCGAACGCATCAACAATCTCATCGGTCTCAGGTTCTTCTGCCGGTTCCTCGGCAGGTTCTTCTGCCGGTTCCTCGGCAGGTTCCTCAGCAGGTTCTTCTGCCGGTTCCTCAGCAGGTTCTTCTGCGGGTTCCTCAGCAGGTTCTTCTGCGGGTTCTTCTGCGGCAGCCTCAGTAGCCACCGGCTCAGATTCAGTCTCCCCGTCGCTGCTGCATGCGGCGCCCACCATCGCAAGCGATAGGCACAGCGCAATCGCGCCACGACGTCCGGTTTGTCTTATCTGTTTTTTCATGGTTCCCCCTATTGCTGGTTGTCTTATTGACTGTCCGGTGACGCATTGCCACATTTACGGCGCTGCGACCCCACTCGCCCGATATCGCTGGACAAGCCACCGGTTGAACTGGATGTGACTTTCTTCCTGCCACGAGTAACGACCACGCGGCGCGAACCTTGAGCGCAATCCCCGTTGCACCTTGGTGGTCGCGTCTTGGTCCTGATCCACAAAAACCTGCACTCCCGCATCCGACAAGGCCATCTTTTGATCAAAGAGCGGGTCGTCAAGTGCCGACGGGTGGAAAATGTAGCCGATCTCAACATCAATCGTCTCGGGACCAGTCGGGCGAATGAGGAAGAAGAAGCATTGGTCCGGTGCAGTACCGAAGCACAGCGTCGGTGGCATCAATGCAAAGGTCGAACGAGTTCGTTCTTCCTCCGTCAGGTCAGGAAAGACCTCCATGATCACGCGGTGTGTTGCGTTGAAGCCACCATCGATGTGCGTATATCCGCCAGTTCGAAAAATGACGTTTGAGTCGTCACTCCATGGAACAGGGAAGTCCGACAAGTTTGACGGGCAAAAATCCTGCACATACTCGTGCAGCCGGTTTGCGTGATAGCCGTCGTTGAAGTTCTCGAACATCACCTTCCAGTTCCACGGCATTCCCTCCAAGGTAAAGGTGCCAGGACAAACAGCGTTTTCGAGGTCGTAGTTGTGAACAAAAGGCGCGTAGCGCTCGAGTGTTGGAGCCAGCGGCGAGGCATTCTGATCGAAGTTCACGAATACGAAGCCAAGCCACTCCTCAACACGCAGCTGCGGAAGCCCGAAGTCAGCTTTGTTAAAGGCCTCGGTCCGCTCCATCGCAGGTGCGCCGAGCAAGCGGCCGTCAAGGCCGTAGTTCCAATGATGGTACGGGCACTTGAAAGTGGTGCTGTTACCTTCGCCTTCGCACACCTGCATCGCCCGGTGCTGACAGACCGCCGACATAGCGCAGACATCGCCAGCTTTGTTGCGCGCGATAATCAACGGTTCGTCGACAATCGTGACCGTGAACCAGTCCCCAACATTCGGGATACGTTCGGCCCGTCCGACACACAGCCATTCCTTCATGAAAATCGCCTCGGCCTCGAGTGCGAGTACATCAGCAGAGGTGTATAACTCAGCCGGAAGTGTCGATGCCTTCGAGACGTCCTCGATCGACGCGTCCAGGGCCGCCATCATCTCGTCACTTAATGTGGTCATACTCGCGACACCTCTTCTTTCAGCAGGAACTTACGAATCTTTCCCACGCTCGTTCGTGGAAGTTCATCGAGCAATGTGATTTCACGCGGCTGCTTGGCCTTGCCAAGCCTGCTCTCGCACCAAGCGAACAGTTCCTCGACCGTTGGCGGCGACTGCAGGTCACTCGGCACCACGAACCCGACCGGAACCTCATCACGAACCTCGTCGGGCGCACCGACAACAGAGGCTTCGAGCACGCCCGGGTGAGCGGTGAGCACAGCTTCAACCTCGACAGTCGAAACGTTCTCGCCCGCGACCTTCAAAACATCGGACCGCCGGCCGTCGAAGAAGAACCGCCCACTGCTGTCGCGGGAAGCTCGATCGCCGGTGCGGAACCATTCGCCCCGGAAACTTGCTGTTGTCGTCACCGGGTCGCCAAGGTACTCGGTGAACAACGTGACCCCTGCCGTACCGCGGACGACGATCTCGCCTACGTCTCTGTCGACGGTTTCGACTCCGGCTGCATCGTGTAGCGCAACCTCGCAGCCGTCGGTTACAAATCCCATCGAATCAGGTCGGGGATTGTCAGCAATATCAGTGAGCACTGCCGGGATGGTCTCAGTCATCCCGTAGAGCTGGCGCGGCTGGCAACCAAACCAGTCGACGACCGTTGCGTACTGGTCGTCAGAGATGTTCTGGGCAAACCAGCAGTGCCGCAGTTGGACCCCGTCGACTGGGCCACCACGAGCAAGGATCATGCGAAGCGGCGCAGCGAAAAGGCTTGCGCACGTGGCTCCATGGCGAGCAGCCTGAGAGAGAAAACCACTCGCCGAGAACGTATGCATCAGCGCCACGGAAGCGCCCGCCCAAATTGCTGAAGCAAATGAGTAGTACTGCGCGTTCGCGTGGAACAGCGGCAATACGACAATGTGGCGGTCGTTCTCATTCAAAGCTGCGGCTTCGGACATTGTCTTGCCGGCGAAGGCGTAATTTGCTTGCGAAATCACGACACCTTTGGGGCGTCCAGTCGTTCCACTGGTGAACATTACTGCAGCCGTATCGAACACTGTGGGGGTTGGCCAGTCGATGAATCGCTCGTCTGGAATCCAATCGAATGCTGCGTCAGCCTCATCGATTGGAATGAGCGCCATGTCGCTGACGGCCGCACGATAGACATCAGATCGATCTCGCCCAAAGAAGCCGACGACCGGTTTGGTGCGTTCGATGTGATCATCGAATTCGGCGGTACGGCCCATCGGATCGGACGGAACGATCCAACCGCCGAGACGAACGGTTGCGATCCACACGGCAATGAAGGTCGGCGAGTTTGTGAGAGCAAGATGAACCGATGCACCAGGTACTACGCCGTGATTCACCAACTCGGTGGCCATTGAGGCCACAATGTGATCGAATTCTTTGTAGGTCCAATTGGTGACTTTGCCGTCAGGTGCTTCGAAGGTGAGGAAGTCTGCGTTTGGGCGCGTCGCGACAGTGTTGGCCCAGACCTGGGCAAACGTCGTCGCGTCGGGCCAGTCTGCCACGGCTTACTCAGCTGCTCCGTACCCGCCGCCGCCGGGCAGTTCAAGTCTGATGACGTCATCCCCGCTGAGGCTGATCCGAGCCTGCGTTTCAACTTGCTCACCATTGACAAGGAAGCTTCCCGTGGCACCAGACTCACCACCAAAGACGCCGAGTGGCGGGTCGGCGAGTCGGCTCGTGACGGCGTTGAGTTGCCACGCCTTGTCAGTGTCGACGCTGAACTCGATCGCCTGGCCGAGGCCGCCGATCTGTGCGCCGGCGCCGCCAGAATTGGGACGGAGAGACTTTTCATGGAATCGGATTGGCGCGGAGGCCTCGACCACTTCGATCGGCACCGCCGACACACCGGTCGGGTACGAGCAGGCGTTCAGGCCAGGCTTCGTCGCGCGAGCGCCAACTCCACCTGCGTACGTGAACATTGCGGTAATGAACGGGCTGCCGTCAGGGTGGTTGCCGTTCACCTGCATGGTCCACACTGCGCCCGACCCTTCGGCCATTGCTGCTTCAGGTCGAACCTGGGCGAGCGCCTTGAGGAGCGCATTTGGAAGGAACATCCCCACCACATGACGGGCCGTGCCCGGTTGGGGCGACACCGCGTTGACAATCGAACCTTCAGGAGCTTCGACTTTGATGGGGCCGAGGCTGCCATGGTTGTTCGGGATGTCAGGATTGAGCACCGACCGCACCGTGAAAGTGGTGTAAGCGTGCGTGTAATTCATAACGACGTTGATGCCCCAAGGGGATGCTTCAGACGTGCCGTCGTAGTCAACGATAATTTCACCGGCATCGCTGTCGACCGTGAGTGCGCACACGATGTCAATCTTCGAACCGTCTGCTAGGTCAAGCACTGCGCTCGATTTGTAGGTGCCGCTGGGCAGGCTGCGAATGCTGTCTCGTGTTGCTTCTTCGGAGCGGTCGATGATCTCGTCGGCCAATGTCTCGATGTCGTCGAGGCCATGGGCTGCGCACAACGTGTTCAGACGTTGTGCACCAACTTCACCGGACGCCATTTGTGCGTGCAGGTCGCCAGCCATGTGATCGGGCTGACGCACGTTGGAGAGGATGAACTTCCAGACGTCGTCGTTGCGTTCGCCTCGCTTGAGTAGCTTGCAGATCGGAATCCACAAGCCCTCTTCAAACACATCGCGGCCTCCGGCACCGATGCCGTAACCCCCGACGTCGGTGTGGTGGATCGTTGACCCGAAGAGCGCAATGATCTTGCCATTTCGCCAAGCTGGCACGAGGACGGTCACGTCGAGAAGCTGACCAGCCGTCTTATACGGATCGTTGGTAATCAGAACGTCGCCCTCATCAAGGGTGTCGACTGGATATTCCTCCAACATTTTCGCTGCACCGATAGCAAGGGAGTTGATATGGCCGGGTGTTCCGGTAACGGCCTGCGCAACCATCCGCCCGCGTCGGTCGAACACTGCGTTGGCAAGGTCACCCGCCTCGCGCACAATCGGAGAAAAGGCCGAACGCTGTAACGCTCTTGCCTGTTCATTAACGGTCGAAATTAACGACTGCCACAGGATTTCAAGTTCGATCGGATCGAACCCCTCAGCGGTCGGCTGCTCTTCGGTGATGGTCATGACCTGCTCCTCACGAGGCGCTGTTTCACGATGACTGCTTCATAGCGATCAGGCTGCCGTCGGCAGCAACTTCGACGTTCCATCCCGGACGGATAACCGAAGTGGTTTCTCGTTCCTCAACGACGGCAGGTCCAGCGAAGGTAGCGCCGGCGCCGAGCGACGCCCGGTCGTAGACCGGTGCTTCTATTGCATCAGAACCTCGTGAGAACACCATTGGGCGGAAGCTCTTCGGTGTGACGTCTCCTTCGTGGTTGGCAATCGAATCGTCGGGTTCAACCACTGAAGTGGTCGCCGACACCGAGAGTCGCCACGTGATCGCCTCAACGGCGACGTCGGGAATTGTCATGCCATAGATCCGCCGGTACTCCAATTCGAAAGACGCAGTCACTTCAGCGGCGGACGCAGGCCACGAATCGCCCTCTCCGACCCAAATCGTGATCTCGTTGCCTTGACCTGCATAGCGAGCGTCGACGCCGTATCGGAAGTTAATGGCATCGTCGGGCACGCCCGCTGCTCGAAGTACGCGGCGGCCTTCCTCGCGGAGATCATCGAGCAAAGCATCGCGATCGGCGTCGGTGACCTTGTCGATGAGACGCGGCATTGACCGAGCCAAGTCGATACGCACCGGTGAAACGAGCGTGCCAAAGGCGGAGAGTACTGAGGCGTTGACAGGGAAAATTACTCGGTCGGACTGCAGCAATTCGGCCACGCCACATGCGTGCACCGGACCGGCGCCACCGAACGCAATCAGTGGGATGCCCCGCAGGTCAACGCCCATCTCAACACCATGCATACTCGCAGCAGCGGCCATGTTTTGATTGACAACCTCGTGGATACCAGCGGCCGTGTCGAGCATCTCGAGGCCGAGTCCGTCAGCGACCGTTTGCGCTGCGCCTTCGGCGAGTGACCGGTCAAGTGGCATGTCGCCACCAAGGAATGCAGCCGGGTCGAGGAGCCCCAGAATGACGTCAGAGTCCGTCACGGCAGGAATCGTGCCGCCCTGCCCATAGCTCGCCGGGCCAGGATCAGCTCCCGACGACTCAGGCCCAACTTTCAGGAGACCGAACTGATCGACACGGGCCAGGCTGCCCCCACCAGCTCCAATCTCCACGAGGTCAACGGACGGGACCGACACCGGGAAACCCGAACCCTTCTTGAACCGATAGGCACGAGCAACTTCGAAGGTGTTGGTGAGTTCGGGTTCGCCATGCTCAATAAGGCACGCCTTGGCGGTGGTACCACCCATGTCGAAGCACAGCAATCGATCTATGCCCAATCGGTTCGCAAACCAACTGCCCGCAAGAGCGCCGGCAGCGGGGCCGGACTCCACGAGTCGGATTGGACCACTCGCAGCATCATCAGCTGAAACAACGCCACCATTCGAGAGCATCATGAGCACCGAGCCACCAAATCCCTCGGCGGCGAGCCACTTCTGGAGCTCATCAAGGTATGGCCCAATGACCGGCATTGTCGCAGCGTTGCAAGCCGTCGTAATCATGCGTGGGTACTCACGAATTTGGGGCGAGATCTCTGCAGAAATGCAAACAGGTACTCCCAACGCCGCCCGCAGGTGGTCTGCGATGCGTCGTTCATTCGATGCATTGACATAGGAGTTGAGGAGACAGATCGCAACCGACTCCACATCGGCGGATTGCAGGCTTGCGGCAAGAGCGTCAAGATCGGCATCGGTTGGGTCCGTGAGGACTGAACCATCGGCTCCTGTTCGTTCGTCAATTTCAAAAGTGAGGCTGCGCTGAATCGGCGGCTCCGGGAACTCAATCTGCAAGTCATACATGTCGTAACGATGTTCGTCACGAATCAGCAGTGTGTCGCCGAAGCCCTTGGTGGTGACCAAGCCCGCGCGACCGGTCTTGCCCTCAATCAATGCGTTCGTGATGAGAGTCGTGGCGTGCACAATCGGTGCAACAATGTCTCCCGGGCGCACTCCGGCCTTCGCCAGAAGCTGCGTCACGCCGGTGCGAACGCCGTCGAGGGGGGCGCTCGGGGTGGTGAGAGTTTTATCGACGACTACGCGCCCTGATGCTGCGTCAAGCAGAACAACATCGGTGAATGTGCCACCGATGTCGACGGCAAGCCTCCAATCGGCCATTAGCGAGCTTCTTCCTCGCGCAGGTCATCGCGTGGCGGGGAGAATACGTCAAGTATCCAGCACTCGTCGAACTCATCGTCACCTACGAAAATGCTGTCGCCATGCCAGACGCCCGCTGGCGCCAGATACACCTGATGCTCGCCAACTAGTCGACGATCTTCGTCGCTTTCATCGTCACCGATACGAAAGTCGAGGGCCCCTCGCACAATGACACCGAGTTGTTCATGTTCGTCGTGCTTGTGCAGGACTGACCCCACCGACCCGCCGGCGATCCGCCAAAAACAGAGTTGTAGGTTGTCGCCTGTCAAGACTCGCCGCCGAAAGCCGGGCCTCCCGGTCTCAACAAACTCGTCTTCGTCAAAAAAGTGGCAGTACTCGCTCATGAGGTTCATGACGACAACTCCATCATGTCGGGAAATCGCCGCGCCTCGGCGGCGAGATCAAGTGGGCGGATAATCGCTTCGTGTTCTTCCTGGCCCCATCTGTCAGCTGGCACCAGCCACATAACTTCAAACTCGAGGCCGTCCGGATCCATGCAATACAGGCTCTTGTTGGCCCCATGATCAGAAGACCCCTTCACCACTCCAGCGTTGCTGAGCCGTTCCTGCATCGCCACAAGGTCTCCGAGCGTCTCGACTTCCCACGCAAGGTGGTACATCCCGACAGTCTCTTGGCCAGCGGCCGATGGACCAACGCCTTCGCCAACGGTGAAGAATGCGATGTCGTGATGATTCGCGGAGCGCGGGGCACGCATGAATGCGAACTGACCTGGTTGATCGATCACCGTAACGAAGTCGAGAACGTCCTCGTAGAACTTTCGGTGACGTGTCGAATCGCGGACGTACAGGACCGCATGATTCATGCCCTTTATGCTCAACGTTGCTCCTCACTTCGGAGTGGACTGATGGTCAGACCATAACAGGCGCTTCTAGTTTCTCGCAAGTTGCGTCATTCCTGATTGATCATCTCGCCAAATCGGCGCCGCCACTCGACCGATGGCTTGTCGGACTGAACGCTGACTAGTCCGGTTCGGCCAAGCGGCAGTGTTCCAGGAACCCGTTCGAGCATCGCTTTATCTTCAGCACCGATCGCTCGGTCGAAGGCCAAGATTTCCTCAGGGTCTGTGCTGTGGTCGTCATTGCGCCAAACAACAAATGTGAAAAGCGAATTGAGGTCGTCGACCGGCGTGCTGCACAACAGCAGAATGTGTTCAAGTCCATCGTCGTAACGAATGGTGCTCCGCACGACGAATGGCAGGGCGAATCCTGTGCTCATCGTGCGGTGAACGACAGCGTCATCGCTCCCACTGACCGCCGCTGCTTCATTGGGATTGGATGCGTCAACTTCGTAGGCGTAGCCAAAGAAGTCGTCATCGAGTTGGCTGAGTTCAATTTTAGGAACGTATGGATTCTGCGCTCCGCCGAACGTGCCGGTGTGCACCCACGGGAAATGACTGAAGTCCATGAAGTTGTCCACGAGCCGTGGTGTCGACGTCGCCCATGGCTCAACCTCAGTGTTCAGCCGGCGAAAGGCCGGATCGGCATCTTGGACGATGCGCACAATGTCAGTTGCTGGCTCACCAGGACATACCCACACCAAACCGTATCGCTCTTGAACTTGCATGCACGGCAGGTGTGCAGTCGGCGGGACCGACGCCCCTGGGCCTGACGAGGGGATCGAGATACACGTTCCGTCAGGGTCGAAGGCCCATCCGTGATAGGCACACGAAAGTTGGCCATTGGACACAGTCCCGATCGATAGCGGTGCTTCGCGATGAGGACATCGATCCGGCGCAACGGCGAGCGCTCCGTTCAGGCCACGCCAGACCACGAGGTCGTCGCCGAGCAAGCGGACGGCCAGCGGAGCATCACTGACATCTTCGGTCTGGGCCACTGGGTACCAGGCCGTCCGTAAAACATCACGATGTACAAACCGAGTCATTTTCGATCCCTTAAGCCCCAGACGACTGACAAATTCTCACGACCAAACTAATGGTCTGACAATCTGACCATAATCCGACCCTGCTCAAAGGTCAACCAATCTGAATTCGGCTGATGGAGACCTGGTTTAATCCAAATCGTCGACCATCGACTGCTCAACGGCGTCAAGATGCTGTTCAGTCGATGAACGAACAGCCGCAACATCTCGGGTGGAGAACGCGCCGGCAATGTGCAAGTGCGCTGAGCATGAATCGGCCACAATGCGCGCAACTTCGGCCTGGTTGCTCTCTGCAGATAAGAGCGTAAAAAATTCAACCGACCTGAAAAGCTGATCGAGCACCTTGCCGTAGAGCTCAATCAGTAGCGGGTTTCCGCACGCGGAAGCAACGGTCGTATGAAACTCCCGGTCGAGCTTCCGAAATTCTCCGATATCGAGCGACGGGTGAAATCGCGCCGCAGTCGCTGCAATCTTGGCTCGTTCCTCGTCAGTCGCTCGCTCGGCCGCCATCTCGAAAATTGGCAACTCCAGAACCCGACGTGTTTCAAATAATTCGGCAACAAACGACTTACCGTCGCCGCTCGGTTCAACAACAACTTCTGGGAGATGCTCGGCCACGTATGAACGATTGCCTCGACGCTCCACGACGCGCATCGAAACGAGTCCTTGCATCGCTTCTCGAACAGAGGTGCGCGCGACTTCAAATCTCTCAGACAGCTCACGCTCCGAGGGCATTCTTGCCCCTGGCGCTAGGTCGCCACTCGAGATTCGCTCCAGAAGCTGATTGCGAATTTGCGAGCTCACGGTCTCTCGCAAGATCGGCGTATACGAATTTGTATCAGGAATTGACACCGTGCTTCTCCTCAACAACGAAAGTGAATTTCGGTCTAATGGTCGGACAACCGTACCACTACTGATTTTCGGTCTGCTTCATCGTGCGGTACACATCCTTCGTAGACGCGTCGGCATCGATCGGTCTGACCATCGGACCAATCTGGTACCGTTGCGTCATCCCAAGAAGCAAGAAATGGCACCAGCAACGGAGCGCACTGTGAGCGAACTGCAAGAACAAGTACACCCGACAGAGCCACGATGGACGCATATTGCGCTTCGCGTCAGCGACATCGACGCCACAATCGCCTGGCACGCCGAGTTCTCACCGCTCGAATTGATCGATCGCCGCGAAGACGAGATGGGATACGGCGCTTGGCTTGGAATGCCCGGCAAGACCAATAACCCGTTCATTCTCGTACTGGCGCAGTTCTTCGAAGACAAAGACCCGTTCGCGGGTACGCCCCGGGCAACCCTCGCACCCTTTGCGCACTTCGGCATTGAGCTTCCGACAAAGCAAGACGTCGATGAGATGGCCGAACGGGGTAAGCAGGGAGGGTGCCTTGCAATGCCGCCTACGATGATGCCACAGCCAATTGGCTACATCACCATGCTCCGCGACCCGGACGGCAATATGGTCGAATTTTCCTGGGACCAGGGAGTGTTCTCCAGGCTGCACGAACTGTGGGGGCAGGCCGACTGACCGACGCGACGCTTACCACCGAGTGGTGGGACTGAGCCATTTCGACCGTGACGCCGACCCGATAGCGGTCAGTACGTTTCTTGCAGTCAGAACGGCGAAACGTTAGGCGAGGATGGCTTCGGCAATCAGCAAGTTGGCCCCCAAGTTGCGCGGCAATCACACCAGGGTGCTGCTCCTTGGGTACGTCACCCAAAAAGGATGACGTCCTTAAATTTGTTGACGAGCACGGCATCGAACGCGGCAGCAATCGCCTCCAGGTCTCACACTTCGCACTCCTTCGGAGCTACCCAATGCGCTCGCTCATCGCGGCTGGGCTCGAAGCCCGCCGGCGGGTGTTGCGCCACAAGACCATCGCAGCGGCGAGGCAACCGACACCCGCGACGCCACTGAAGCCAAGCACCCAGACGAGGCCGTCCCGGATGGCATCGAGAGTGGCCGCTGAGGTGATCACGTTCTCACCTCCGAGGACTTCTCGCACCACCTCCACGTCGCCAACCTGGTTGCCAACGACGAACAGCAATATCGCCCCGCCTACAGCAACTCCGTAGGTGATCCCGATGGTGCGGATGAACTGATGCGCGCTGTTGACGCGCCCCATCTCTGAATCGTCGGCGCTTGCCTGGAGCAGTGTCAGCCCGGCAGTCGAGACGAATCCGATTGCCGCTCCCATGACATAAAACGCTCCAAAGATCACTGGAATTGGCCAGGAGAAAGCAACCCCGACTCCTGCCCAAATCACGGCAGGGATCATCAGGACAGAGCCGAGCAAAATGGCGTCAGCTTCACGCCAGCGCTCAAGTAGCCGGCTGACGAGGAAGGCCGCAGACGACCACCCGACGGTGAGGAACAACACCGAGAACGCGGCAAATGACGCAGATTGACCTCGCGTCGTCTGGATATACAACGGGAGGTAGTTATCAGCTGCGAGGCCCGCAATCAGCACCAGACCAGACGTCACGTGGATCCGCTTCAGCGGGAATCGCGTGATGTGAGTTTGGGCGACGAGTGGGACCTCAGCGCTACTCGAATGAATCCAGAATGCAGCGCCACAGGCTACGGTCACGGCGGCACCCGCAGCAGCCAGCCACCAACGGTCACCCATCTGCTCAACGGCTAATAACGAGGCAGCAACCAAGCCAATGATGAGCGTGATGCCACGAAAGTCCATAACGACGCGCTGCGGTCTGTCCCTCGTGCTCGGCAATGTCCGCCACCCCGCTGCGAGAGCCAACGCAGTGATCGGGAGTTGCACCACGAAAATCATTCGCCAGCCAGCGACAGCAAGCAGGCCGGCGGTAATGACCGGACCACCAAAACCCAGCGTTCCCCAGACCATGGAGTTTGCTGCAAATGCTCTGGCCCGCAATCGCTGCGGGTAAGCGAGGCCGACCGCGGTCAGAGCAACCGAGATGACCAAGCCGCCACCAATGCCCTGCAGCGCACGGGCGGCAACCAATGACTCCATGTTCGGAGCCGCTGCCGCAGCGGCACTCGCAAGCAAAAACCACATACCGGCAGCGCGAAAAGTTCGTCGCACGCCGACAGCGTCAATGATAGAACCTGCCGTGATGCCGGCGACGGCAGACGTCGCCAGGTAGGCGGTGATCACCCACGGGAGGAGCGCGACGCCTCCCAGGTCATCGGCGATTGACGGTAACGCTGCCACCAACGCAAGGCCGTCGAAGGCCGCAATGGCGACAATTGTGAGGTTTGCAAGCGTGACCGGCAGGTAGCCGACAGACCAGATGCCACCCTCTGACTCCAACTCTTCGGCCGACTTCACCGCTTCACGCTACTAGCTGGCCTGAAGCCCAGGCTATGCACAGCGGTGTGTTGGCGCGCGACACTGATGAGGTGATCGACATTCCGACCGAAACCGTGACTGGCTCCGCCACCACGGCAACCGTCGCACCGATTAGGGCCGTATTCCCAGCAACAGCTGACATGGCGCAGATGGGCGAATGGAGTTCCGATCGCGTGGTTCGAAAATGGTCGGAGGCTGTTTCGGGCTCTGCCGACAGCGCTAAATTTAGGGGCGACATCGCCGCCGACAGCGGTCCAAACACCCTCAAACGTTGGATGATGTCGTCCGAGGTCATCGGCATCAAACCGAACGCAGCGTTCGAGTTCATCGCTGCGGAGTGTTTGTCGTGGCCGTGTGAGTTCACCCAACGAGATGGCGCCGCAGCGACGACCCAGTCGTTCAGCTACTCGCGGCGCGACGGCTTGCCGAAGTTGGTCCGCAGGCGACTTCTGGACGAATCAAAGGGAATAACCACGGGAATGCAGGCTGCGCTTGACCGCACCGAAACGTCGCTCAGGCGCTGACCGTGTTCACAAGCGCCTTCGACGCCGAAACCGCTGTGGTCGCTCGAGGCGACAGTCGATACGACGTCCGCCTTTCAACTGCGTGGGATATCGGTGACAACGCAAACGGCGGCTACGCGATGCTCCCTGTGCTGCGCTCGCTCCGTGAGGAGTCGGGCCACTCCGACCCACTTTCGGTTACAACGCATTTCCTGCGACCGATTCAGGGCGGCGGTGACGCCCGGATCAACACGTCGCTCGTCCGACGCGGTCGATCGGTCAGTGTGCTGACCGGCGACCTGACCGTGGCAGAAACGCAACGCTTGACGGTAAGCGCAGTGTTTGGTGACCTTGACGACCACGAGCCTGGAACAGGCATTGATATTTCAGCGCCGCTGATTCCAGAGCCTGAGGAATGTCTTAACCGAGCCGAGCTTCTACAAGGCGTCGCTCTGCCGATCGCCTCGCGCATTGATGTTCGCGTCCACCCCAACTCCGCTGTCGTAAATGAGTCAAAGCCCGCAATCAGCGAAGGTTGGGTTCGGCTGAGTGATGGCGCGCCCCCAACTGCGCTGTCATTACCGCTCTTCGCCGATGCCTTCCCACCTTCGCTGTTCGCCAAGCTCGGCAGCGTCGGTTGGGTTCCGACAATTGAACTCACCGTGCACGTCCGCCGGAAACCAGCGGACGGATGGATCCAAGCCCGGTTTGAATGCGACGACCTCATCGGGGGGCGATTGATCGAGAGTGGCACGCTGTGGGACAGCACGGGTCGAGTCGTCGCCCGCTCACGTCAACTCGGACTCCTTCTTGACGCCTAGTTCATCGCTGGATCGCCACCAGCCTGATCGGTCCTGCCTATTTTGATTAGAAGCCAGAGTCCAAGCCGGCGGCGGTCACCGACCGCTCTCGGGCCCATACGTCTGTGTGGTGCGCTTCGAGGATCGGGGGGTGGCGTACTCTAAAAATTCGCCACCGCAAAGGAAAGTACAGACCAGATGCAGAGCCGGGCATACGCCGACAGCGTGACTCAACAACGAGGTGACCTTCCGGGGATCTACGGCGAAGTTGACTTCACCGTGACGCCCGAGCGCCTCGATCAGGGAGCAACGATCGACGACGAGCGTTTCGCAGCAACCCGCAACGCTGTGCGCCGGGTCTTCGATCGGCCAGCGCTCCTTGAGACAATGCGCAACGCCACGATGACCGGGGATCGCATCGCCGACGCCTACGCCACATTGATCCCCGAGTACGGCTTTCAGGCGCTGGTCGAGATGCTAGAGGTTGCGTGCGAACGCGGCGTTGACAGTGTCGACAACGCACCGCGCGAACTTGTCGCTCTCATCTCCGCTATGGAGACCACACCCATCTGGGTCGACATGGAGCTTGTCGAGCAGGGTGCTCGAACCGAACGGATTTCGATGGCGACTGCCACGCCGCTCGCGATCCGCGGGGCATTTCTCGCTACCTTTCTCAACAAGTACGCCGCGCTTCCGATGACAATGACCGGAACGCTGTCTGATGAGGCAGCGGCAAAAAGGGTCTTCGAGACGGCAAGCTTCTTCACGGCGACGACCATGCCCGGTGCTCTGCGGCGTTCAGGGAAAGGATTCGAGGCCGCGGCGAAAGTAAGGCTCATGCACTCGATGGTTCGCTACCACATCCTTAATTCAGGTCAGTGGGACGTCGCGACCTACGGCATTCCGATTCCACAGGCCGACCAGATGCCTGCCGGTCTGATCGGCGTGTTCTTAATGTCTGCACAGCTGCTCCGCAAGGGACAAACTGACTTCACTCCCGAACAACGAGCCAGCGTCGAGCTGTCGCGTTACCGGTGTTTTCTTCTCGGCCTTCCGGAAGACCTGCTCGGCGAAACTCCCCAAGAAATCGTCGATCTGCTGATCGCCCGGCACGTTTCGCTGCGCGAGGGTTACGACGACGAGACATGCGGTGCGCTCGTCCGCGGCACCATGGACGCCGACCTGTTCGACACATCCTCAATCACGGGTCGGCTGCACACATGGCTAGAGAATGGATTTTCGAAGTTCGTATTGATTAAAAGTTTTCTCGATGGCGACGCAGCAAGGGCTGCTTCAATCGGCATTACTTTCAGCCCGTCCGAAAAGATGGCCGCTGGCGTCGCAGCGGGAGCCGTGGCTATTAAAACGCTGTTTTACCGATTCGGCCTTCGCTTGCCTTTGGTTGGCGATTACGTGGACGCACGACTGAACCGGCGACTCGCCAAACTGCTCGACATGTACGGCCACGCCGACTTCGTCACCGATGCTGGCCGATACAAGCTGATCTGAGTTCGAATCACCAAACAAACAAGGACGGTCTCAACACCGCTGCAGTCTGCCCAGCGTGCGGACCGTCGGCAAGGGATTTCGTCCACGATTTCACTCCCCGAACATCCAGTCTCGACCATTTTGGACGATCACATGGAGCAGGAAGAATTGACCGCTGCACGTCATTGCTCGGGCTAAAACTTTTGCCAATCCCGCTTTGCGTTGTCAAAGTTCAGATCTCGCCCACAAACGCTTCAAGAACTACGGTTACCTAGATGTCAGAGGGCTTTCGCTATTCCTCGGATGAACGTCTACCGGTCGAGGTTCTCGTGTTTGAGGTCGACCCGGAGCACGTCGAAGCCTTCCTGGCGATTGATCACGAGGTCTGGACGTTGGGCGAGGCCGATGTGCTTGGCGTCGATCACATTCCATTCTTGTCGAAGGAGGTGTGGCTCGACGATGCCCACCCTGGTCGCATCATCGTGACGTTTGTCTGGGAGTCAATTGAGTCGTGGCAGCACGTCAGCGACGCCCAGCGGCAACGAGAGCTTCAGGCTCGATTTGATCAGAGATTCCCGCACCGTGTCACGTTGCTCCGTGCACTGCACGATGAGTCGGACTTCGGGATCCATCGAGTCAGTCGATTCGAGAGGCTTTGAGCACAGAAACACCGCTGACTGATCTCGACCGGGGACATCGCTTCCAAACCCATTCGAGGTCAACACAAGTTAACCAACGTCGACAAAGACGGACGCGATAGAACCAATCAGACGGGCAGGATCTTGCGATGGGACGGCGACATCGTCAGCGCCAAAACCCGGAACACAGAACGTCAAGCGACAATCGAAGGAGTCGGGCAATGTGTGGCACCTTCGAAAAGTCGATGTCGACGATCACCACTTTGACGTCATCGGCCAACTCTTCCAATGACTGCATGCGGCGTGCGAAAGCGACTCCCTCCGTCTCGTGATCAGCGTCAAAGCCGAATTCTTCATCCCTTCACTGCCGCCGAGCCGCGTTGAGTTTCCGAAACTGATATCCCTGCTGTGTCCGCACCGCTGTCGAGCCCATCTCGCCGATTTTCCCCTACTTTTAGGGTTGAGCAACAACACATACCCTCAAAAAACGGCAGTACGTGAAATCATGATTTCAAGTCACGGTGCTAGATTTCATCGCTCGCACTCGACTTGAATAGGAATTGAAACGTGACAGACGACATGAGAGAAATGGGACCGATCGACTGGATGTTGATCGAGTTCGACCAGCCGTTTACCGGCAAGGCAGCGCCGCCTCTGTTTGACCTCGTCGAGCGAGGCTTGATCACCATCCTTGACGTGATGTTCCTCCGCAAGCTTTCCGATGGTTCGGTGCAGGCAATCGAGATCTCAGATCTGCCCGGCGACGAGGCCATTCACATCAATGTGTTTGACGGCCTCGAGACCGGCATTCTCGGCGACGACGACGTCGCCGCCGCCGGTGAGGCGATGGAAGTTGACACACGAGCGATCATGCTCGTGTTCGAGAACACCTGGGCGGCGCCGTTCGCGATTGCGCTTCGCGAGGGCGGAGGAGTCGTCGTCGACAGCGGCCGGATTCCGGTGCAATCGATCATTGGAGCGCTCGACGAACTCGACGCCCTAGAAGCATCCCTGGAGGGATGATGACCACAACAACAATTACAGAAACAGGAGTTCAGTCATGATGCGTCGCCGACGTGGAGGAGTAGTCCGAACCGTGGGTCGGACCGCAGTGGTTGCAGGCACGGCATCTGCCGTTGCCGGTGGTGTGAGCGCCCGACAGACAAAAAAGTTTAACGAGGGCCAGCAACAAGCTGCTGCTGCTCAGCAATCAGCCTACGATCAGGGCCTCGCTGACTCTCAGGCTGCGGCCGCGGCCGCTGCCGCTGCCGCTGCCCCTCCGGCACCAGTTGCCGCCGCACCGGACCTCATGGCCCAGCTCACACAGCTCGGTCAACTCCACGATCAGGGCGTGCTGACTGACGCAGAGTTTGCTGCACAAAAGGCCAAGCTTCTCGGCTGACATGACCGAGGACCAATACCGGTCCTTCGCCACTGATTACCACTGGTACTTCGACGACGTCGCTCTGTTCCTCGGCAGTGACACACCCGGGGTCAGAGCGGCGATGTCGTCACTTGAGCTGGGGGCATGCGTTCTGGACGCTGCGTGCGGGATTGGCGTCGATGCCGCAGCGCTTATGCGACGTGGCTTCAACGTCAGCGCCTCCGATGCAAGCACAGAGATGGTCGCCGTGACCCGTCACCGCCTTGAAGCCGCGGGAGTCGATCGGACTGACGTCATCACCAGCACGTGGGCAGACCTTCCAACCAAATTCGAGCCCGAGCGGTTCGACGCGATCTTCTGCACTGGCAACTCGATCGCGCACGCACCCGACGCTGAGGCGGCTATCGACGCATTCAAAGCTTTCCGCTCGATCCTCACTCCCGGTGGAATGCTCGTTCTCGATACCCACGACTGGGAACTCGTGCACGAAATGGGCAGTCGAGTCGAGATTGAGCCAGACATCGTTGAACGCAATGGCACACGCTGCGTGCGTACCTACTCCTGGCACGTTCCCGACGCGTTCGGCGAACCACATCTGCTTGAGATAGCGCCAATTTTCATTGACGGTAGTCACGCCACCCTTCGGTCATACCCGGTCACAATGTGGCCGTTTACCCGAGCTGAACTTAACCAGCGTCTTAGAACTGCTGGATTCACGTCAGTTGCACTTGACGCTATCCCCGGCGACGAGCGGTACACCGCGACCGCACGCCGACCGAAGCCCAAGCACCCTTAGGCACCGGGGGTGCTCGTCGCCAGAAAGGCCTCGTAGCGGGGAGAGGCGACTACTGTTCGACCGTGCGCAAGTGGCTTGTCCGTTGCGCCAGGTCGAGAGGAAGTCCAAGTTGCAACTGACGTCGCCATTCCAGCATCAAGCAGACGGAAGTTTTTCTGTAGCGAAGAACTCTCGCACTCGTGACGCTCGCCGCGTTGCATCGGGCTTTCTCGCCGCCCTGATTCTCAGCGTTGCTTTGCTTCATCTCGGGGCCGGTCCGGCTCAAGCTCAGTCTGAGGACTCTGCCCAACAACTCGTGGAGCGGTTCGCGCCGATCATCATGGTCAAACAGCAATCTGAAGACTGCGACAGTGACGGTGAACCGTATGGACCATCCGCCGTCGACATCGTGCTCGACAACCCGGAGGTGGCGCTGCGCCAAGTCGGCCGCGATGACCCCATCGTGACGTGGGCACCAAGCGCGGCCGACCTGATTGACCTTGGGGAAGGATTTTTCCTCGATTTCCCAGGAAGTTCGCTGTCACCCGAGTGCATTTATGAACGCGACTTCAACAAGTACGCCGCTGACGAGCCTGCCACGGTCTACGCGCACATCGTGCAGCCATCCGACGCACCAGGCAAGCTCGTCGTGCAGTACTGGACGTACTGGTACTACAACGACTGGAATAACAAACACGAGAGCGACTGGGAAGGCATATCGCTTCTGTTCGATGCCTCGTCGATTGACGAGGCGCTGGCCTCAACTCCAATCGAAATCGGCTATTCGCAACACGAAGGCGGCGAACGCGCTACCTGGGACTCGGACAAGCTTGAGCGCGACGGCGATCACCCGTTGGTCTACTCCTCGGCTGGCTCCCATGCCAGCTACTTCGGCGCAGCGGTCTTCCTCGGACGCGGCGCATCCGAGGGCTTCGGCTGTGACGACACCTCGGGTCCATCTGACTCGATTTCACCAGAGGTCGTGCTGCTCCCCGATGCGGTCGACGACCCCGACGACCCCCTCGCATGGGTGTCCTTTGAGGGCCGGTGGGGTGAGCGCCAACGAGGCCCGTTTAATGGCCCAACAGGACCAGCTAGCAAGGACCGTTGGCTCGATCCCCTGCCGTGGTTCGAGGAGTTGCGACCATCGAGCGTCATGATCCCCTCAATTGATTCAGACGAAGCAACAGTCGTCGGAGCATTCTGCAGTGTTGTTGCGGCTGGTTCCAGCGCGCTCGTCACCTTCTCTGTGTCGCCGACTGCCGCCATGATCACATTCCTCGCTATCTTCCTCTTGCTGAAATTCATCGCTAGTCGAACAGATTGGTCCCGCGTACCTTCCGAACCCTTGCACCGCCGTCGTCGCGTTGGTCAGATCATCCGCGCCTCAGCGACGACGTACTTGGGATCGCCGCTGTTGTTCATCAGGCTCGGGTTGCTGTACCTCCCCGCTGCCGCCTTTGCCGCCGCGACCGCCGTCATTGCCCGATTAATTCCAATCGTCGGAAGCTTCATCGATCTGGCCCAACCATCAGGCGGTACCAATCTCCTGATGGCAGCACTAGCTGGCAGTGCAGTCAACCTCGCCGCTTTTGTTGGCGTGAGTGCACTAGTAGCGGAGTTCCTGCGCGGCGGCGATCACACGCGTAACGGAATCCAGGCCGCTGCCCTCATCACGTGGGCGAGCCGTCGGACCCTGGTCAGAGCGTTCGTCCGCACCTACGTCACCGTTGTCATCCTTCTAGTCAGCATCATTGGAATCCCGTGGGGTATCCGCCAGCTCGTGCGGTATCAGCTCGTGCCCCAGGTGATCGCAAACGAGAAGACAGACGCGCCGGGCTCGTTGAAACGCAGTTCCGAACTCGTTCATGGTCGTTGGATCCACACCGCTAATGCAACCGCAGCGATCAACGGCATGTTGTTCATCACCGTGATGGGGTTATCGCTACTTCTGCTCGTGGGGGCTGCGTCAATTCCCCTATGGGCATTCTCAGCACTGGTCTCGCTGCTTTACATCATCGTTGCCCCGCTGGCCGCCATTGCCATGAACCTCGTATACGGCAATGCCGTTGCCGCCACACAAGACGCCCCTTTCGCCGAACTCGTCAGCATCGACTAGGAGCTCCGCAGCACAGCTCCATCGGACTCCGCTGAATCATTACTCAGAGCGCAAGTTGGTCGCTCGACATGTCTTCGTGAGCAGAGCGACGCGATGAGAGAACGGTCTCAGCAGTTGATCCCACCTCAGCTGGCTCGGCGGCCTGACCTGATTCGGCGGTCTGTTCAGCCACCCACTCCAGAGCATCTGTGTAAGCCTTCCGCACCATTTCTCCAACGTACTCAGTGCCGCGGTAAACGTTCTCGGCGTCGATGGCCTGGGTGACCATCCGTTCGTCAATCTGGTTGATGACGTGTTGGTTGTTAGTGACAATCATGAGCTTGCAGTCCGCGTCACGCAGCGATTGCGCATATTTGCCAAGAATGTCAAGGAAGGTGGTCCCTGCGTCGTCGGACCCACGGATGCGCAAGATGACAACCGAGTGTCGTGATAGCGGTGTCACCGTCGGCATTTGGTCGAGGAGAACAGTTGCCGTAGCGAAGAAAATCGGACCAAACGGCTGCAAGACAACCACCTCACCCGGCGGGAGCTCAAGCGGTGGCTTCACCTCGCGGACCCGGCCGTCGTCCTGCAACTCGAGACGGAAGGTGACGAGTCGAGAAGACTGGCGGATCACAAACAGCAAGACCGAAAGGGTCACGCCGTACATCACTGCGAACTGCAGCGGGATCATCATCGTGAGCACCAACGTGATCGACATGACCAAGAACGGCACCTTTCCGGTGAGCGCAACCGTCCGAACCTTGGCGGGCTTGATCGTGCCGATACCAACCACGATGAGCAATCCCGCCACCGATGGAATGGCGATCCGTTCCACAAGCGGTGCAAAAGCCAGCAGCACGATTGCCATAACGAGCCCTGCGAAGAACAGCGCTGTCCGGCTGCGCGCACCGGCGTCGGTGACAATGGCGCTCGCGGACATTGAGCCTCCGACCGGTGTGCCTTGAAACAAACCGGCCAGGACGTTCCCGGCGCCCTGCCCGATGAAGTCCTGTGAGTTGCTTGGCAAGCTCCCGTCGCCGTTCGGAAATCCGGCCGACACGCCAGCGCCTTGCACGAGACCAACGAATGCCAGCGATATCGCCGGAAGCAGCAAATACGGGACCTCAGAGATGATGGGAAGTTGGACGAAGGGGAGCGAATTAGGCACGTCGGCGATGTCGCGGACGAGCTCAACTTGATGATCTGCGCTTTGGAACATTGCTGCAACAGCTGACCCGACAGCCACCGCCACGACCATGCCGAGCGCTCCGAGTCGGGTCCGTTGCAAACCGACGATCAAAACGATGGTCACTGTGCCGACGACAACCGGAGCAAGTTTGGCCTCATTTAAATTGAAGAGCAGATCAAATGTCCGAGCAATCCGGTTGCCACCCTGCGCGTCGTAGCCGCTGAAATCATTGAGCTGGCCGAGCACGATGTTGATGCCAACCGCGGTGATGAAACCCGTCATCACTGAATTCGAAACAAAACGCAGGAACGCGCCCATCCGCAACAGCCCTGCGATGATCATGACCAAGCCAGTCAGGATCGTGAGCGTGAACAACGAACGTGCCGGGTTGTCGCGGCTGGCGAGATCAACGTCGGCGACGATGATCGACATAGCGCCGGTCGCTTGAACCGTCATGAAAGCAGTGCTCGTGAACAGCGCTCCGCCAATCATCCCGTACAAGTAGCCGTAAAGCCCGGCGACCGGATTGACACCAGCGAGCAGGCCACTCGCCAGACCATCGGGAATACTCTCCACGCCGAGAACAAGCCCAGCGACTGCGTCATCTTTCGCGGTCTCTCGATGAAAGAGCGATCTTGGTTTCAGGATCGGAAACTTCACAGTTGCGAGGATAGAGCAGCCCACCAACCGGTGAGCAACCACATCCTTTAAGTACGAATGCTCTTCGTCATTTTCGACAAACAAGCAACGCCCAGCTCCAGGGATCTCACAAGTAGGGTTTGAACGGTGTCAGAGAAAAATGAGTCAACATCGATGCCATGCTGTGCCCCCAAGCGGGTCGAAGAGACGACTTCGGAACCTCAAAATACGGTAAAACAGGGAAAACTCGGCCCTGGCGGCGCACACGACGGCGATTTCATCGATATCGCGAGTGGGGCGTTCATTATGGGGACAAACGAGGACTATCGATACCCCGGTGACGGTGAGGGCCCAGCGCGAGAAATTATTCTCGACGGCTTTCGCATCGCCAAACATTCAGTCAGCAATCAACAGTTTGCAGTGTTTGTCGATGACACCGGATATCAGACCGAAGCCGAACGGTTTGAGTGGTCGTTCGTTTTCCATTTGTTGCTTCCTGACGACTTCCCAGACACCCGTGGCGTTGAACAAGCACCTTGGTGGCGGCAGGTGTACGGCGCGGATTGGGCACATCCCGCCGGCCCGCAGTCAGACCTCAATGGGCTGTTAGACCATCCAGTCGTCCACACCACGTGGACTGACGCACAGGCGTACTGTGCCTGGGCGGGCGTAAGGCTACCGACCGAGGCCGAGTGGGAGATGGCTGCCCGCGGCGGACTCGTCCAGCAGCGATTCGTGTGGGGCAACGAGTTTGCCCCCAACGATATGACGATGTGCAACATTTTTGAGGGCTCGTTCCCTGCTGAGAACACCGCCGAAGACGGCTACATCGGTACCTCGCCGATCGATGCGTTCCCGCCGAACGGTTTCGGCCTTCACGACATGGCCGGCAACGTCTGGGAGTGGACCAACGACTGGTTTCACTCTGATTTTCATGTCAATGGTCCCCGGGCGAACCCACACGGCCCACCAACAGGCGAAGCAAAAGTGATGCGCGGCGGATCCCATCTGTGCCACGACTCGTACTGTCACCGATACCGGGTGTCCGCACGAAGCTCGAACACTCCGGATTCGTCTGCGGGGAACATCGGGTTCCGAGTAGCAGCCGATTTATCGATCGAGTAGCGAAGGACAACGCACGCGGCAGCAGAACATCGGTTCTGCGGTTTTTGAAACCCAAAATGACGGACCCGCAACCTCGTTGGCCCAGTATCGGAGAATTCGCACTCTTTGGCACCGCCTAGCTTGTTGACGCGGTTTCGGAAGTTGTCACCAACATCAATCTGGATGGACTTGACTATCTGTACGCCCTTGTGTTCATGTTCGTGAGCATCATTGCTGTCGTACTGATTTTCCCGAGCGAGTCGTTGCTCAACGCCCGTTCAGTTCTTGCCACACAAAATGATTCGGACATTGAAATCTGACGACTGATCGTCGCAGGCTCCGCCGGGACAATCGTCAGCGACTAGAGCTAGTACTAGATCTCGCGAACGGTGCTCCGCCGGTTCATGTCAGAGCGAGTCGTGCAAGCCCGACGTAAAAGAAGGCCGCTGAAACATCCGCCATGCTCCAGCATCAGGCGCCAATGTTGATCGTATTCGGGCGTTTCATACCCGGCGTGCGCTTTGTGGTCGGAGCAACGATGTGCGTGACCCGATTTCCTTATCACCGATTTGTGCTCTGGAATGTGATCGGCGAAATTAATGGGCCGCATTCGCCTGCATCACGGCAGCACTTGTCTTGACAGCGATTGGCAGTCAACCGCTGTTGTCGATTCTTATTTCGATCGTTTACCCACAGCGCTGCTCGGACTTCTGTATGAACGTCTAAAAGGTGATTGGGAGGCGTTGAGAACTTCAGCAGCGTCCGACCTGCCGAATTTCGTACGACGAGCCACCGCCGACCTACCCAGGATTCACTTTTCAACGCTGTTCTCGCCAGACAGTCGTTGCTCAGGCTGCCACGGCCACCGGCCCCAGAGTTCAACCACGATCGACCAGGCGAGGAACGTTCGAACGATGACAAGAAGACCAAGCGCAGCAACATTTTCAAGAGTTGGCTGGAGCGTGACTGTTCGAATGATGTCAGCAGCGATGAGTAAATCAAGTCCAAGGAGGAGCCCACGTCCAACTTGTCGCTTGACAGCCTCAACCCCGGCAACAGCACCGGTGACAAACGCTGTGCGGACACCAATAGTGACGGCAATGACGACCGAAGCAGCGATGACACAAACCGCTAGGACCTCGATCCATTCCGAAACATCCTTCGCAAGCTCCCAGTGGCCAACCGTCAACCCTTCGGCTTCTTCGCGCATGAACTCAAGATTAGCGGTGCGGACGAGTTCACGTTACTGAGCACCACTACGACGACCGTGATTTGCATCAACGCCAAGGGACTCTTCCTTCCTGCGTGGATGGCCAACAAGGTCATCATTTATAGGATCATTTCACTGTCGACGGTGGTTGGACTTCCCGACGGCCAAGTCTGCCGGTAGCCCCTTTCATTCCTCCGATTCGTTGAGGGCACGACAGCCATACCAGTCTGAATTGCTTAGCCACCAGAAAACAGTCACAAGTACACAAGGAACGACCATGAAACTCTCTACGGCATTGATGTTCGACGGCAACGTTGAGCGCCTCACTTCCAAGATCCAAGACCTCGAGGCTGCTGGTGTCGACATGGTGCTCATTCCTGAGATCTACGGCTTTGATCAGGTCTCCGTGCTCGGCTACATCGCGGCAAGGACCCGAGAGATCGAGCTGATGACCGGCATTGTCAATGTCTACTCCCGCTCACCTGCGCTTATCGCCCAGTCAGCAGCGACGATCGACGCTCTCTCCGGTGGCCGCTTTACCCTCGGAATTGGTACCTCTGGCGCACAGGTCGTCGAGGGATGGCATGGCGTTCCGTTCAAACGCCCGCTCGGGCGAACTCGCGACACTGTTGACATCTGTCGCAAGGTCTGGTCCGGGGACAAGGTCACCCACGATGGCAGCGCGGTGTCCCTCCCCTTGCCAGCAGATCAGGGAACCGGGCTCGGTAAGCCACTGAAATTCATGAACCGGATCGCCCGCCCAGATATCCCGATCGTGATCGCTTCAATCGGCCCAAGTAACGTCGAGATGACCGCCGAGATCGCTGACGGTTGGCAGCCCATTCACTTTGTTCCAGACCGCTTCGATCGGGTGTGGGGCGAAGCGCTCGCTGCGGGCAACGCAAAGCGTCCAGATGGCCTCGGCCCGCTTAACATTTTTGGCGACGCGCAACTCGCCATTGGCGAAGGTGCTGACGTCGCCGATGCCCGCGAGGGCGCGCGTGGTCACGTCGGCTTTTACGTCGGCGGGATGGGTGCTAAGACGAAGAACTACTACAACGATCTCTTTCGCCGATATGGCTGGGAAGACGAGGCAGAAAAGATCCAGGATCTGTTCCTTGGCGGCCAACGCGCCGAGGCGATGGCGGCGGTACCCGACGAGTACGTCGATACCGCGAACCTCATTGGCACCGAGGCCCACGTACAGGAACGCCTCGGTGTGTACAAGAAGGTTGGTGTCACCCATCTCACGGTCAACGCAACTGGGGTAAATGCTCTCGACGACCTGTCTGCGGTCAAAGCCTGGATTGCCTGAGCAGCGGTTTACCTGAGTCCAACGTGACGACGTTCATGGTGCACAACCGCTGTGGGAACGTTACTGTATCGATTCAGTACTTGATCGATACAGTAAACCAGTGCGAAAGCCCCACCATGAAACTCCTCTTCACCCATTTCGTCGAATCACTCCCCGCTGACATTAAGGAAAATCTCTATCAGGCAGTGGCCACCGGACTCGATGCCGCAACCGAACTAGTCGCTGACGCCCGTAACGAGACCCACACCTCCGTCATCGAATCCGGCCTACGCGTCACACAGGGCCTCAGCGCCCTCGACGGCGCAGAAGTCCGAGTCAGCGGAACCGACCAGTTCTCTACACTCGAGATCAGTGTCCCATGGTCGGAGCCAGACGCCGGAACATCAAAGCTGTGGGCTGCCGCTCGGTTTGCGGCCGTTGTAGCTGATGAGGTTTGCCTCGCTGCCTAAGGGCAGGTTCGACATGTCAAATCAGGTGACCTTGCAGACCGTGGCGGACCGCGTCGGCGTATCTCGCACCACCGTCTCCAACGCATACAACCGCCCCAACGAACTTGGAGCAGCGTTGCGCGAACGGATCCTGCAAGCCGCAGCCGAACTCGGTTATCGAGGCCCCGACGCCGCCGCCCGAATGCTTCGGAGCGGGCACATGGGAGCTATTGGACTGCTCTTTACCGAGGACCTGCGATTCGTATTCACCGACCCGGATACCACCAGCTTCATGCAAGGCGTAGCTGAAACCAGCGCCCTGTCGGGCACCGGACTGACCCTTTTACCCGCCCCCCCGGGCGTCGCCCTCAGCGGCACTGCGGTTGACTCGGCGGCAGTCGACGGTCACATTGTCTTTTCGGTCGCCGACGGCGATCCTGCGCTCGAGTCGGTCTTAAGTCGAAATCAACCAGTTGTAGTAGTCGACGAACCCGACTTGGGTAATCGCGCTTCATTCGTCGGCATCGACGACCGCGCCGGCGCTCGGTTAGCGGCCCAACACCTTCTCGATCTGGGCCACACCCACTTGGCAGTCCTGCTCGGTCGACTCACCTCGGAAACCAGGAGTGGACACGTCGGAACCGATCGCGAACGGACAGCAACGATGAGAATCGCCCGCGAACGAATCGCCGGCTACCGGTCCGCCGTAGTCGACGCTGGCCTTGACGAGACCAGCCTGGTGCTCTGGGAAGCGGGCGGCAACGATCCGGACTCAGCCAGGCGGGCCGCCGTCGATCTGATCGAAGCACACCCAACGGTGACGGGACTGCTGTGTTTCAATGACCAGATCGCAATCGGGGCCAGCCAAGCCGGACAATTGGTTGGACGGCACATTCCCGACGACCTCTCACTGGTTGGCTTCGACGACGTGCCGCGGGCGCTCACCTGGGATCCACCACTGACAACAATCCGCCAACCACTCGTCGACAAAGGTCGAGTTGCTGCAGATCTGCTTCTCAAGGAAATCCACGGTGGCCCACCACGCCGCGCCATCCTCCCGATTGAACTGGTCGTCCGCGCATCCACTGCACCACCGCTTGCGCGCGTCGACTAGAGCAGATCGACGTGCCAGGTGGACGGCTCAAAAAGCTCGCCCATCCGAAGGTTTAGTCGGAGTTGCTCGCCTTGGCTGACCGGTTGGTCAAGTCGAAAGATCCGATTACCCCAACTGGTGAGCGGTGCCAGCGGGCTCGTCGACAGCGTTGTGACGTCATCGAACTCTGCCTCAAACCACACACAGCAGCCATCGACGATCGCATCAACGGAAGCAGTTCGCACTATGAGGTGATCAGTCGCCAGCGTCTTAAGCGACTCAAGGGAGTGGAGATCAAATTCGAGGATTGGGCTCGGCAGGCCAACCGTCGAAGCCACTGATCCTGGGCGGGCCCAGAACTGTTCGTTGCGGCCAGTGTCAAATTGCGCAGTGACAGGTGAGTGCTCGGTCGTGCTCAGATCGATGTCATCGGGAAGATCAATGTTCCAGAAACGTCTGATCCTCATTGCGTCATGGATGGTTACTGGCTCGGCAAAGAGTCGGAAGGTGGCGGGTAGAATCCGACCGCCCGGCCGCAGCACTCGGTCGCGTATGTCGAGCACGTTCTGCAGCATGTTCTCGTTGAATAGTTCATCGCCCATCTGCTCATGGAGCACGACGTCAATCGGCTCCGGGGGCCTGAACTCACGGCTATTCGTCTGGACGAACTCAATGTTTGTGAAGCCGTTGAGTTGTGCAATCTCGCGCGCGACTTGAATGAAATCAGAGTGTTCGACGGCGTAGACCTTGCTCGCTCCGGCTTTACTCGCCATGAACGCAAGCAAGCCGGTGCCAGTTCCGAGGTCGAGAACAACGTCGCCGGATCGTATGTTTCGCTGAATTCCGGAGTGGTATGCGTCGACGCGAACCGTGTCACTTAACATCTCTTCCTGCTCGGCAAGCCCGGAAAAGTTGGTCTCGTTCATGTGATCGTAGACAAGGCTCATGAGCCACTCGCTTGAGGCAATCCGACGGGCCGCGAATCCAACCGTCGATCTGGCGACCTTTGCCGCAGCCTGCGCCACCCGATTGCCCATGGGCCGAAGGCTACGGAGTGTTAGGGCGCGTACGCGGAGCCGATTTATCGGCAAATGCTGCCAGGCGTTCGCGCGCGTCGGGCTGCGTGTTGACGACCCCCGCCACAACTGACTCGGCGTAGGCTGCGTCAAACGGCGACATATTCTGCATATGGCTGATGGCTGAGCAAATCGCAAAGTTGGTCAGCGGCAAATTCGCTGCAGCCTGCTGTGCGATCTCGAGGGCTTTGTCGAAGCTGGATTGTTTTGTCTCGATGTACTGCGCCAGTCCGATATCCACGGCCGCCTGGCCCTGATGCACGCGACCAGTCAACATCATGTCGACCATTTGTGCTTTACCGACGAGCTGCGCAACCCGGATCGTTGCGCCACCTCCGGTGAACAGGCCACGTTGTCCCTCCGGGAGCGCGAAGTACGTCGTACTGTCCATCACCCGGATGTGCGCCGAACTCGCCAGCTCAAGGCCGCCACCGACAACCGCGCCACTTAACGCTGCGATCACTGGGACGCCACCGTATTCCATCTTGTTGAACGCCTCGTGCCAACGCAGACACACGTGCATGAAGTCCGCTGGACTCCGATCTGCGTCATGGTGTTCGATCAGGTCAAGGCCAGCACAGAAATGATCGCCAGCGCCGGCGAGTACGACGGCCTTAACCCCACTACGCGGCGCGGCAGCGAAGAAGTCGACGAGCTCGTCGATTGTGGCCACGTTAAGCGCGTTGCGCTTTGCTGGGCGGTTCAGCACAACAATCGACACGCCGTCATCGCGGTGCTCGATGTCAAGAAAAGTGAAACGGCGGGGGTCAAGGTCGACGGGCATGGATACTCCGAGTGGTTGGGCGGCGTGCCCGTCCCCTTACTTGCGGGTAACGGTCACCGGGAGGCTGATGTAGCCGTGGACAAACGATGAGAGCGTACGGCTTGGTTCGCCCTGCACTTCAATCCGTTCGAACCGTTCGAGGATTTCTTCCCACAGAATCCGGAGCTGCATCTCTGCCAACCGGAGGCCCATACAACGGTGAATGCCATACCCAAATGAGAGGTGCTGGTCGACGTTCTCGCGTTGAATGTCGATGGCGTCAGCGTTATCGAACACGGTTGCGTCACGGTTCGCCGACAGGTACCACATAAGTAGCTGATCGTCTTTCTTGATCTGCTTGCCACCGAGCTCACAGTCACGGGTCGCAGTACGACGCATGTAGGCCAGCGGCGTCTGCCAACGAATGATCTCCTGGACCATGTTGGGGATCAGTTTTGGATTGGTGACCAACTTGTCGTATTGCTCCGGGAACACGTTCAGTCCATAGACGCTGCCACTCATCGTGTTTCGAGTGGTGTCGTTGCCTCCGACGATCAATAAGAGCAAATTGCCCAGGTGCTCCACAGCAGACATGCCCTTCGTCGCCTCTCCATGCACGAGCATCGAGACAAGATCACCACCTGGACTTTCACGGCGCTCTTCCCACAACCCCGAGAAGTAGTGCACACATTCCATCAGTTCTTCTTGGCGTTGCTCGAGGGATTCAATGACGCCCCCCGGCTCAGGAATTGCGAAGACAATGTCGGACCAGCGGGCAAGTTTCATGCGGTCCTCGAACGGAAAGTCGAACAAGGTTGCCAACATCCGCGTCGTTAACTCAATGGAGACCGTCTCAACCCAGTCGAACGTTTCGCCCTCGGGGAGCGACTCGAGCACTTCAACCGTCCGCTCTCGAATAAGCGGTTCGAGGTTCATCAGATTCTTCGGCTGCACAGCTGGCGTCACCGTCCGACGCTGCGCGCGATGCTCAGGCGGATCCATTGCGATGAATGCCGATGTCTCCGACCCTACGGCACCACGCTCCGCAGTCGGGACGCCCAACGTGATGCCGCTGGCCGACGAAAACGTCTGCCAGTCAGCTTCCGCCGCTTTTATATCTTCACCCTTGGTCACTGACCAGTACCTGCCTGCGGTTTCGATCTCATTGAAGTGGACCGGGTCTTCATTTCGCAGTCGTTCGAAGTAGCGGTGATAACGATCGTTTGCGAACAGGTGAGCGTTCAACGGGTTGATCTCTTCGAGGGCCAACTCATCCGCCGGGGCAACGTCGGCGCCTTTTTCAGCCTGCTCTTGCTCGGGCCCACGGAATCCCGCTGGTGGCCATGGGATCTCCGTGTCAGTACTGGTATCGGTGTCAGTCATTGTCATTACCCCTTGTTGACCTCGTTACCCGCAGTCCCCGCATATTGGAACGGCGTTCCAAATAATAGCGAGTGGCGTAAAGTGGTCACAATTCCAAGGAGCCCCGTCTTACAGCTCACGCTGAATCAGACAGCGTGCCTATTCCAACCGATCAGGCACAAAACGTCAGAAAGCCTGTCGTCCTTCTGCACTCATTGGCCTTCCCAAAAAATCGGCCTCGCACCCGCCACCCTTGGGCAGGCGAGCTCAGCTCGCTTCAAGCCGATTAGTGAATACTTGTTAAAGGCTGGACAGACGAACGGCCTGGGTCGGGGTCGACAGCGGCGTTTAGAAAGGGTAGTATCTCATTACACCTAAGCGGCACATTATCTTTGGTTGCAAGACAGGAGAGTGACATGACAGATCGACTCCCATCCTGGCGTCCGGGGGAAACGCGGGAGCGGCTTATCGCCTATCTCGATGACCTGAAATCAGTCCCGGTAGATGAACGTGTTGCCTGCTTCGACAACGACGGGACTCTCTGGACGGAACGTCCGTCATACATACAACTCGACTTCTTTGTCGGGATACTGACCCGACAAGTCGAGTCTGATCCAACGCTTCGAGAACGGCCCGAGTTTGCTGCTTTGCTCTCCCACGATGCGGCGGCGATGGATGACATAGGGCTGGAGCGACTCCTGGGATCACTTACATCTCTCTTGGATGGCCTTACGCCGGAGCAGTTCACGGCGTTAGTGCTCGATTTTAAGAATAGTTACAAGCACCGCACCTTGGGAACCGGACTCGAGGGCCTCGTATTTCAGCCCATGCTGGAACTTCTGGATGAACTCAGAGCTCTTGAATTCACCGTCGGCGTCGTCACAGGTGGGGGGACTGAGTTTGTTCGAGTAATTAGTGAGCTGTTGTACGGCATTCCCTCTGAGCTCGTTGTTGGCAGCCTGATCGGATATGACTTCATCCGTGATGATCAGGGCCAACCGTCGCTCGTGCGCAAGTCATCGGCGCACGGGAAACTCAACGACAAGGAGGCGAAGGTTGAGCATATTCAAATGCACATCGGACGACGACCGATCTTGGCAGCCGGAAATACCGCTGGCGATCAGGCGATGCTCGAATACGCGCTTGCGGGGCCCCAGCCGGGACTAGCGATTCTCATCGATCACGATGATGCGGACCGCGAATTTTCCTACGCAGGCTCTGCAGAAACTACTGCCGAAGGCGAACCGATCAGGGACGTTGCAGATCGGCTGGGATGGCTCAAAGTAAGCGTGGCCAACGACTGGGCCCGGGTGTTTCCCTGAAAGTAACGGGCTGGCGAATTAGACAAGATGGACTAGGAGTAGAGACGCCGCCCCAGGCAGCAGAAACTTTCTTTTCGGTGTTCAGGGTGACGGCCTGCTTAAAGCGGACGAGGGCCTTGAGGTCGAAGTGGATCATTTTGATGTGTGTAGTCCCGATTCAGTCAACGGCACCCTTGCCGATGGTGGACCGCTCGGCACGCGCTCCTGGACAACGCAGGATTCGACGTGCAGGGCGCGCTGGAGCCCATCGACGACGATTTGATGAATAGCCATCACAACAACGCCAACTCATCGCTGAATTTCATGTGGCGGGTGTCCGCAAGAACACACCGCTCGGCCGGCGCACCAACTCACTTCGCCAGTTGGCGCTCAAGGCGGTCGAGGATCTCGTAGCACGGCAACACGTCATTGACGCTGCTGTTTGGCTCGCGACCGTCCTGGATGGCCGAGAAAAACTCTCGGTCCTGGAGTTCGATGCCGTTGCTCGAAACATCAACCTCGGACACATCAATCGGCACCTCACGCCCATCGACGAGGTCGTCGTAACGAGCGATATACGTACCGCTATCACCGATATAACGGAAAGAGGTACCGAATGGACCGTCGTTGTTAAACGACAGCGACAGTGTGCATATTGCACCTGATGCAGCTCTCAACTGGATTGACATATCCATTGCGATCCCGAGTTCGGGATGAATCGGCCCCTGCATCGCATGGGCATCGACTATCGGACTGCCGACTTGGTACGCGAATAAGTCAACGGTGTGCGCTGCGTGGTGCCACAGCAGATGGTCAGTCCAACTGCGCGCATTGCCAAGCGCATTGGTATTCGTCCGCCGAAAGAAGTACGTCTGAACGTCCATCTGCTGAATTTCGAACTCGTTTGCCTGGACGCGTCGGTGAACCCACTGGTGGCTCGGATTGAACCGGCGCGTATGACCGCACATCGCCACGAGTCCCGTTTGCTGTTGCGCTTCGACGACGCGGCGACCCTCGGCAAGGTTGTCGCACAGCGGGATCTCAACTTCGACATGTTTTCCGGCATGGAGGCAGGCAATCGACTGCGCTGCATGCATCTGGGTTGGTGTGGCCAACACAACGGCGTCGACCTCGTCCAGTGCGAGGCTCTCGGCCAAATCGGTCGTAACGTGCCCGATTCCGTACCTCGCAGCAACCTCCTCGGTCGGTTCAAGCGTTCGGCCAACGATCGACACAACACGCACATCTTCGATCTTGCTCATAGCGTCAAGGTGTTTTATTCCGAATGCGCCGGCACCCGCCAGCGCGACATTAATGGTCATGGGTTCTCCAAATCTGGCTCGGTCAAGATGAGGTGACCAACGGCGGTATTGCTGGCGGGGACGTGGTAAAAGCGGTGCTCCACGGAGGGTGCGGGTCGGCCAGCAAGGTCGCCCATTGCACCGCGAGCAATCAGCCACATAACCAGTTCGATGCTCTCCGAACCTGCCTCGCGGAGATACTCCACGTGAGGCATGGCCGCAAGGCACTCCGGATCAAAGATCAGGGTGTCCAAGAATGCCGCGTCAAAATCAGCGTTGATCAAGCCAGCGCGTGGACCCTGTAGTTGGTGGCTCATCCCACCAGTTCCCCATACCTGTACGTCAAGTGACTCGTCATACGACTCGATCGCGTTGCGGATGGCCTTGCCAAGGTCAAGGCAACGCTGCCCAGATGGAACCGGATACTGCACAACGTTTACCGCCACAGGGATAATCGGGCATGGCCAGGCATCGGGCTGACCGAACATCAGCGACAGCGGCACGGTGAGGCCATGATCCACGGCCATTCGATTGACAATGGTCAGGTCAAAATCTTGCTGAATGACAGAGTGCGCTATGTGCGCGGCGAGGTCAGGGTGTCCCTGCACCTCGGGTACCGGGCGCGGGCCCCATCCCTCATCAGCTACTGCATACGACGATGCAGTGCCGATCGCAAAGGTTGGGATCATGTCGAGACTAAAGGCCGTGGCGTGATCGTTGAACACCAGCACAATCGCATCCGGAATGTTGTCGCGCATCCACTCCTGCGACGGCTCGTAACCCGCAAACAATGGCTGCCAGTACGGCTCTTCGGTCTTACCTTGATCCAGTGCTGCGCCAATCGCAGGAACATGGGATGTAAAGACCGATGCGGTGATCCGTGCGCTCATGATGCTTCACCGACGTCGCGGTTTCCATCGATTGAGCGTCCACCGCCGATCATCATCGCCCGGTACTCGTCTTCGGACATGCCCGTCATCGACCCGGCCATTTGCTGGAAGCTCTTGCCGTCAGTGGCTCCAATCTTGGCGAGAAAATAAATGTTCCCACCGAGAGCGATCATGGCGTTCATGTCTCGATCGAGCACCGACTGCTTTTGCGCAGCAGTCATGTCCCATTCATCGAGATACGAACGTTCATTACCGAGAAAACGCTCACGGTTATCGGCCTGCATGAGCGACATGCAGAACTGGTTAAGCCAATAGCCCCGACGCGCTTGTGCTGCGTCAAAGACGGTCGTTCCCGGAATGTCGAGATAGGGCTTGTCAATCGCCATGGGAGTTTGATTGTAGACAATCACCGAATCGGGGCAGAATGGCAGGGTGGTCGGTATTCCCTGCATGGTGATGCGAGGCGGAACGTCCAAGGGTGCGTTTTTTCTCAGCGATGACCTTCCGGCAGATCCCGAGGAGCGCGATGCGCTGTTACTTGCGGTGATGGGCTCGCCCGATGTCCGCCAGATCGATGGGATCGGTGGCGCGACTCCCCTGACGAGCAAAGTTGCTGTGATCAATCGAAGCGTGCGCTCAGACGCAGACATTGACTACCTCTTCTTGCAGGTCAGCGTTGACCAGGCGCTCGTGAGTGACCGACAGAACTGCGGCAATCTGCTCGCAGCAGCTGCTCAGTTTGCCGTCGAGCGTGGCCTAATCGTCGTTACAGGAGCCCACAAAAGTGTTCGCGTCTACATGTCGAACACCGACTCTGTCGCCACGTCGACGTTTCCGATCAAAAACGGAGTACCGGTTTACGCCGGCACTACTGCGATCGATGGCGTACCCCGCCCTGCGGCTCGCGTTCAACTCGATTTCGTGAACATCGCCGGCGGCTCATGCGGCGCCTTGCTTCCAACGGGATCGACTGTCGATCAGATCGATGGCGTGGCGGCAACGATGATCGACAACGGCATGCCGGTCGTCGTAATGCAATCCACAGACCTCGGGATCACGGGGGCCGAATCTCCCGTCCAACTCGACAGGAACGACGCACTCAGGGCCCGCCTGGAATCAATCCGCTTACAGGCCGGCCACCTGATGGGGCTCGGCGATGTCACCGAGGCCACCGTTCCGAAACTCACCATGGTGTCCTCTGCTAGAGGACATGGCGACCTCTCAACGCGAACATTCATTCCACACCGATGCCACGAGGCGATCGGGGTGCTGGGCGCAGTGTCAGTCGCAACTGCAGCACTACTCCCCGGCTCACCGGCCGCAGACGTCCTCCGCAAGGGCGCCGGACTCGACGGCATGATCATCTGCGAGCATCCAGCCGGCAGCTTCACCGCCGCTGTTGAGATCGATACGAGCACAAATCCGCCTACTGCCCGCCGCTCCGGCATCGTGCGCACTGCACGCAAGCTCATGGACGGTGTGGTCTTTCCGACCTCACTATGAGATCAATTCCTGGCCCCCACCCGGCCCCCCACGCTCCTCGTCACTGGACCCCGCCCGCCGGAGCAACCGATGCTCACTGCCATGTATTCGGCCCGGCGGCTCGCTTTCCTTTCTCCGCTGACCGGGCCTACACCCCTCCAGACTCTGGTCTCGAAGATTTTGAGCGGCTCCAGCAGCGCCTCGGCCTGTCACGTGCAGTGTTCGTGCAGGCGTCGTGCCACGGCACCGACAATGCAGCGATGGTGGATGCGCTTCGTCGCGGCAACGGACGCTACGCAGGCGTGGCGATGATCGATGAGTCATTCAACGATGCCGACATCGCTGCACTCCACGCCGCTGGGGTCCGCGCCACCCGATTTAACTTCGTCAAGCACCTTGGTGGCGCACCTGACCTTGATGTGTTCTGGCGGCTAGTTCAACGGGTCCAGCCATACGGTTGGCACATCGTGCTGCACTTCGATGCCAAAGATCTGCCTGAGTACGTAGATCTCCTCGACCAGATGCCATGTCCGTTCGTTATCGATCACATGGCTCGCGTCCCGACCGCCGACGGGATTGAGCAACAGCCCTTCCAAACGCTGCTCGACCTGATGCAGGACGAACGGGCCTGGGTGAAGATTTCTGGTGCCGAACGGCTGACTGCCGACGGTCGGCCGCCCTATGACGACGTCGTTCCTTTTGCCCGAGCACTCGTTGACGCCGCCCCAGGGCGCGTGCTCTGGGGAACCGACTGGCCGCATCCCAATGTTCGCCATACGCCAGACGACGGCGACCTCGTCGATCTACTCGTCGATCTCATCCCTGACGATGCGACTCGTCGTCGCGTGTTGGTCGACAATCCGGCGATGCTTTATGACTTCAAATGAAGAGCCACCGCAGGCTTAACACATAACTGATCAGTGCGTTCTAGCGCCAAACGATTCGCGCCGCAATCCGGATAGGTGTGCCATATTGAATCCGAGTGCTGGCTCTTTCCACCTGGGGTGCAAGCGCCGATTTTCCGACCCGAACGGTGCACCGTTGTGGGGAATTAGTTCCTCACGTCAACATCTGAATCGGGCATGAACGCAATGCATAGCGTGTATTTTTGGCTCGTCAGCTCAAAATCTGTATGGCGTCGCCCAGCAGGCTGAAGCCGAAGACCAAAAGCAGGACCGACACCATCGCAGAGTTGTTGGCGAGCAACCAATTCTTGGTTTTTTGAAGGGTGGGCTCGAGTCGTTCCCCGGCAAACAGAAAAGCGAACACAGGAACGATCACGGTGATCGCAGCAATCATGGTGAACACCGCAACTGCACCAACGGTCTCGCCCGTGGTAAGAGACAATGCTCCAATTGAGACACCTGCACTGAGCGCAAGCAGCAGGTTCTTAGGATTCAATGTCGACATCACGAATCCCAACCCGAACGCTGCACCCGGTTTGAGGTCGTGGATTTTGTTCATCCATGCTGGCGTCTCGACCTCATCGTCGGGGCCAGGACGTGTGCGCCATTTCCGAGCGCCTGCAACAAAGAGAAGCGCAGAGAAAGCGAGCTTGATCCACCCAGTGGTGCTGCTCGGATCGCCGTCATCAGCCTCAAGACCTGGTATGAACATCACGACAGTTGTCACCAGTGCAATGCCCACAAACCAGGCGACCAAGAACGAGACGCTGTTAATACGCGCCCGACCACTGAACAACATCAGTATTACCGCCGCTATGGGAATCGGACTGATAGCGATTCCCACCGCAAAGCCAAGTGTCTCGCCGATTGCTGCGCCCATCAGTTGGCTCGTCCGTCTTTGATCATGCTCACAGAATAGCAATCGAACGAGCAGTCACGATGGAATGAAGGACCAATAGCGCTGGCGTTAGCCGGCCCCTGCAAGCGCATATTGCCGAGTTGCATTAGGAGCCTCATGTTGAGGCCAGGGAATCTGGCTCGTGAGGTAACGCAGGTCGGCGGGAAGGGCACCCAGTTAGCGCTGCCGTCGCCGGTGTCAGGCTCGTTTCGCTGCCGATATGTTTTGGTTCTATCGATCAACGCAACACCCGCGATCGGGACGATAGGGGCAACTGCAGAATATTGACGCTTGATCAAGTCCTCAACGGCATATTCGGCGACGCCGACATAGACGGTGTCGCCCCTTGCGACGGACCAGAACGCTCGTGCGACAGTGGGCGTGTCGAATCGAAGCTGGTGAGGCTGACCTGCCGCGCTCAAGCGGACCGCAGGGCAATCCATGGGGGACCGGCAAGCATGTAGCCGACTTTAGAGTCGAGTTGCGTTTAAGTCGGCGAGAACTGCGAGATCGCCGATAGTGCTGAGACCTGACCAAGAATGAATGCGACAGAAGTTGCCGCGGTGGCGGGTTCGAGCTCACCCACGAGCGAGAGTTTGCCGTGTCAGTTGATGTACTCGACTCCCATGTCGTTCAGCTTCTGACGCAGGCCGTACAAGTCGACTCCGAGTTCACCAGACCTGAGCGTGACCCGCATCTGCTCTTCCTTCGCTAGCCGAGCATCTGACCGCTCCAAAGCCCGCTCTGCGTCAGCACGTTTGACGATGACCACACCGTCGTCGTCAGCGCACACTACGTCGCCTGGCTGCACCGTGACTCCTCCCAAGACGACCGGGACGTTGACCGAGCCTGCGGTGTTCTTGACCGTGCCCTGACATGACACGTGCTGGGCCCACACCGGAAAGCCCATCGAGCGCAGGTCAGCGGTATCACGAACGCCAGCATCTGTGATTAAGCCGCGCACGCCACGCGCCATGAGTGACGTGGCTAGGAGGTCTCCGAACATGCCATGCGTCGACGGCGCAGTGTTAGCAACAACGAGGACATCACCGGGCTGGCACATCTCGACCGCAGCGTGAATCATAATGTTGTCGCCCGGGTGGCTGAGCACGGTGACCGCCGACCCAGCGATCTTCGTGTCAATTTGGATCGGCTTCAGATGCGGCCCGACGTATCCCATGCGACCGATTGCTTCATGCACTGTGGCGGTCCCTGCCGCAGCCAATTGATCAATAATTGATGGGTCAGCCCGCTTGATGTTGCAGACGATGACGTGCTTATTCATGAAGCGACTCCTGTGGTCGTCAGCCGCGGGTAAACCCTGCGGACGTTGCCGTCAAAAATTTTGGTTCGTTGCTCGATCGAGAGATTGGCGCGCTCGATGTAGCGCTTTGTGTCGTCGTAGTACTCACCGGTATCTGGGTCCTTCCCCTTCACAGCGCCCACCATTTCAGAACCGAAAAGAATGTTGTCGGTAGGCACAACATCGACGAGCAGGTCAATGCCCGGCTGGTGATACACGCATGTGTCGAAGAAAACGTTCGCCATCAATTCATCGAGCAGTTGCCATGTCGAACCGCCCTCGGCGTGATGTCCCTCGGCCATTCCCTTAAACCGACCCCAGTGGTACGGAACCGCTCCACCTCCATGCGGGATCACCCACCGCATTGATGGAAAGTCACGGAACAGCCCCGACGTCATTGCCTGGACAAACGCTGTGGTGTCGGCCCCGAGGTAGTGCGAACTTGTGAAGTGGAAATTCGGGTTACAGCTGGCGCTGACATGCAACATCGCCGGCACATTGAGCTCGCACATCGCCTCAAACAGCGGCTTCCAGTACGGATCGAATAACGGCGGCCCACTCCAATGCCCGCCCGACGGATCCGGGTTGAGGTTGCAACCGATGAACCCCATCTCCTCAACGCAACGCCGCAGCTCTCTCACCGACGATTCGACTCCGATTTCTGGGGATTGTGGAAGCTGACAGATAGGGGCAAAGTTGTCTGGATACAGATCGCAGACTCGCCAGATTAAATCGTTGCAGTGCTCAGACCAGTAACGACTGGTGTGCTCGTTGCCAATGTGGTGACCCATCCACGAGGCCCTTGGTGAAAAGAGCGTCAGGTCGATGCCACGATCGCGTTGCAACCGAAGCTGGTTGTCTTCGAGGCTCTCCCTCAACTCCTCATCAGAAATCGAAAGTTGTCCTCGGTCACCGACGTGGCCGGAGTTGACGTCAAGCGCTGCGCGCTGGGCATCTCGGTACTCACCGAGCTGAGGTGGCGCGGTCGTGTAGTGACCGTGGCAGTCGATGATCATCGTGGCGTCATCATGGTGGTCCGCTTGCCGGGGTGTCAACAATCCGTCAGACTCTCTGCGTGACACTGCAAACCCAGGTGGCCATCATCGGTGCTGGCCCAGCCGGGTCACTGCTTTCCCACCTGCTTCACCGGTCGGGAGTTGACTCAATCGTGGTCGAACGGTCCAGTCGGAACCACGTTCTGAACCGAACCAGAGCAGGCGTGCTCGAATGGGGATCGGTCGAAGTACTCCGCGCCGCTGGACTTAACGCCCGGATGGAGGCCGAGGGCCATGTTCACGATGGAGCCGCATTGGTATGGGGCGGGCGCGAAGCGTTCTTCATCGACATTAATCGTCACGTTGGCTCCCAATTCATGTCGTACGGCCAGACCAAGATGCAGCAGGACCTGTACGCAGCGGCCGATCTTCGCCATGCCCCAATGGTCTTCGATGCCGCCAACGTCGAAGTACATGATCCGTTAAGTGACCGACCAGGCATCACCTTCAACGTGAGCGGCATCGCCGAGCGAGTCGATGCCGACTACGTCGTGGGCTGCGACGGATACCACGGTGCGGCCCGCGGGGCTATCCCTGACACTGTGCTGCGGACCTTCGAAAAGGAGTACCCCTTCGGCTGGCTCGGAATCATGTCCGAGACGCCACCACTCCCCGACCTCGTGTACGCAAACCACGCAAACGGCTTCGCCCTGGCGAGCCAACGCAATCCGATGCTGAGCCGCTACTACGTGCAGTGCTCGCTTGACGATGACCTTGTCGACTGGTCTGACGACCGTTTCTGGTCAGAGTTGACGACACGACTCGGATCCACTGTTGGCGGCCAGGTCGTCACAGGCCCCTCAATCGAAAAGTCCATCGCACCGCTGCGAAGCTTTGTTGCTGAACCCATGCGGTACGGCAACTTATTTCTTGCTGGAGATGCTGCACACATCGTTCCACCAACTGGTGCCAAGGGCTTAAACCTTGCGATCTCGGACGTGCACTACCTGTCGAGGGCGCTAGCTGCGTTTTACGACCGTGGCGATAACGACTACCTCAACCACTACTCTCAAATGGCGCTCCGGCGGGTGTGGAGTGCTGTTCGATTCTCATGGTGGATGACCACGTTGCTACACCGTTTCCCTCAACAATCAGAATTCGATCAGCGGGCACAGGAGGCGGAGCTTGACTATCTAGCATCATCGTCACACGCCCAGGCCGCAATGGCAGAGCAGTACGCAGGCTTGCCGTTTGAATCCTGACCAGGACTCATTGCTGTTTTTAACCTGACCAAATGCTCGTCTTTATCGACTATGAACATGCGGACCGCTTCGAACGCGAGCACGGCCAGAAAATGCTTGCGAGCCGAACAAGAATCAGATACCGGCTGGAAGACCTTGCCAGCGCACTGTCATCTTGTCCGCTACGACCGCATCGACCAGGCTTGCTGGACAAAATTAGGGCAACTGCGATCTTCATCAGCGGCAACTCATTTGCACCCGCTCACTACTCCCCACACGTGCCTGAGCCAAGTCATGCAACCATCCGAGAGACCGAGCTGCCGATCTTCGCATTCTGCGGCGGTTTCCAGCTCATTGCTCAAGCGCTCGGCGTTAACGCCGTGGCCCTCTCCGCCCCTGACGACCCTTCAGAGGATCTTTCGTTGGTCATGACCGAAGATGGTCGGCCGTTCGAATTCGGGTATCACCCCGTCGAACTATCAGTCGAGAACTCCGGCCACCCATTGCTCAGTGGCCTCGGCAGACAGGCCATCTTTCGGCACGCACACGGGCTTCATGTTCCCGAACTTCCTGGCGGATTCGTCAACCTGGCATCAACCGCAACGACGCCGATCCAGATGGCTGTTCATAACGAGCAGCCGATGGTTGGTACGCAATTCCACCCGGAGTACTGGACCGAGGAACACTCCGATGGCCGAACAGTCATCGCAAATTTCCTTTCGTGGTCCATGGGTCTCGAACCTCAGCCTGAACCTGCCGGTCTGATCAGGATGCACACATCACGGGGAAACGGTGTCGCTGGCGGTGGGTAATGGCGGGTCGCCGGCACCCTGCACAGACTGGTCGATGTCGAGACAGTTCCCGGTCATCATCCCGGCATCTGGGGACAAGCAGTAAACAATCGCGTTCGCAACTTCCTCGGGCTGCACCAGGCGACCAAGTGGCCGGCCGGGTGCAGCTAACTCCAGCCAGTTCTCAGGCGCTCCATCCTGCTCCATCTGCGTCCGGTGCTCCGACTCTGTCTCCATCCAACCCGGGTTGACCTGATTCACACGGATGCCGTGGCGCATCAGGCCGTACGCAAGGTTCTTGGTCATCACCGTCAGAGCTGCCTTCGACATGCAGTACGCAGTGAGCTTTGACTGGCCGCCATGCCCCGACGTAGAACCGACGTTGACGATCGACCCGGGAGTTCCACGCGCAATCATTTCTCGCGCCGCAGCCTGGATAAGAAAGTAGGGGGCTTTGACGTTGACCGTCATCTGGCTGTCAACGTGCTCAGGTGTGTCCTCGAAAAGGGTGGCGCGCGAGGTCACTGCCGACACGTTGACGAGTCCGTCGACACGACCAAAGCCGTTGATGGCCGCCGCCACAATCGCGGCAGGAGCTTCAGCATCAGCAAGGTCAGCCTGAAGAAAAACGGTCTTGACCCCAGCGGCGTTGAGCTCCTCGGCAAGCTGATCCCCGCGATCGGCGGACCGTCCCGCCAGGAGCAGTCCGTCGGTGAATCCAGTGGCGACGAGTCGACGTGCGACTGCCGCTCCTAGCCCCTGTGTTCCACCATTAATAATCGTGATCATGTTTCACCCTTTCCGTGACAACGTGTTGAGATGATGCCAGGTGATGAATAAGCAAAGGGTGACATCCTTTCATTGCGCCACCTGAGTCGGCAGGGGATGCGGTCGTGTGGGATCGTCTGCGGGTGGATCAACGACACGTAACGATGTTTCCTCCTAGCTTTTTTTCTCGTGGCGACGAGACCGACGATTCGGAGTTCTACGCGTTCGACCGACTTGTAACGCACATCGACGACGGCGCCATCGCCGCAGTCGGTGAGCTCTACAACAAACTTGGACTGTGCGGACCCTCGTCCGGGCCTGTACTCGACATCTGTTCGTCATGGATCTCGCACTTTCCCACCAAACCCGAGCGGCTCGTCATCACCGGGATGAATAAGACCGAGCTCACTGCCAACGAAATGGCCGATGAATGGCTCGTTAAGGACATCAACGCAGATCCGACCCTGCCGTTTGCAGACGCATCGTTCACAGCAGTGACCTGCTGTGTCTCCGTTGACTATCTACACAAGCCGCTTGATGTCTTTGCCGAGGTCCAGCGAATACTGCAACCCAATGGCGTGTTCGTCTGCACGTTTTCGAACCGCTGCTTCCCGACGAAAGCGATCCGTGGCTGGTTGGCAACTGATGATGTCGGCCGGTGCCGCATCGTCGAGACCTACTTCGATGTCACCAGCGGCTTTGACGAACCAACGACACAGCTGTGTAATAGCGGTGCACCGGGTGACCCGCTCTACGCAGTCTCGGCTACCCGCAGCGTTACCCAAACATGATGCCAATAACCCATACGGTGGGTTCGTCGACTCATTAAAAGACCTTAGCTTCTGCGAACGCGGAGAAGCAGGCGACTTCGTGTGGGAACGCAACACTGCTCCGGGTGGGTCGCTCCCAATGAACACCAACGGTGGTGGACTGTCGCACATGCACTCCGGTATGTAGGGAATGTACGCCATGCAGGAAAGCGTCCGCCAGATGCGTGGTAATTCGCCCGCCCAGATCGAGGGGCCGAAGTCTCGGTCTCGCTCGGCGTTGGCGGCATGTTCGGCGCAGCCGGATGCGTCGTGTTCAGCAACGTTGCGCCATAAGATTAAAGGTGTTCTCTACTGATGAGGAGACATCGTGGCTGGTGGTCTCGCCGGACTATTGGATGACATAGCGGCATTCGCAAAGCTTGCTGCGGCTTCAGTCGATGACGTCGGTGCTGCTGCAGGTCGGGCGAGCGTCAAAGCCGCTGGTGTCGTGGTCGACGACACCGCCGTCACACCCGCCTACGTTCGCGGCCTCGCTGCCGAACGTGAGCTGCCAATCATCAAGCGCATAGCGCTGGGCTCGTTCCGCAACAAGTTGCTCCTGATCCTGCCGATCGCTCTAGTTCTCAGCGCTGTCGCTCCAACACTTGTCGAAATCATACTCATGCTTGGCGGCACGTACCTGTGCTTCGAAGGAGCGGAGAAGCTTCACCACCGACTCAAACACAATGACAGTCACGACGTGCCGGTCGTTATTGAGGGTCCAGATGCCGAAGAGGCGACGGTTAAAGGTGCGATTCGCACCGACTTAATTCTCTCGGCCGAAATCATGGTCATCGCTCTCAAGGAAGTCATTGACGAAGGGCTGCTGCAGCGCGCGATCATCCTCGTCGTCGTGGCGGTGATCATCACCATGATCGTCTACGGCGTGGTCGCACTCATCGTGAAAATGGACGACATCGGACTGAAGCTGACCGAACACGAATCAATGTTTTCGCAGAAGTTCGGCCGAGCGATGGTCATCGGCATGCCAAAGTTGCTCAGCGCATTGACCGTCATTGGCACCGCAGCAATGTTGTGGGTCGGTGGTCACATTCTGCTTGTTGGCGCAGACGAACTCGGCTGGCACGCCCCCTATGACTTCGTGCACGACCTCGAAAAAAGGGTCGAAGGCGCCGGCGGCACCGGCGGGTTGCTCGCCTGGCTGGTTAACACCGGAATTTCTGCGTTGATCGGCCTAATCGTCGGTTCCATCGTCGTTGCCGTGGTCTCCCAGTTCCGCCGCGAGTCAAACAGCAAGCCGCACTGATTACCTCGCTTCAAGCGCGGCCGCTAGTCGCTCAAGGGTCTGCTCCATACCGATCCGGTTGTGTGCGAGCCGGTCAGCAACACCCGAAATTGAAGCGCTCCGCTCCAGAGCCGACTCGGGCCGGAGGTCCTGGTTGTACTCAGTGACACGGCATCCTGCGTCGGTCGCCTCAATGGTGTAGCCCCACTTTGCAAAGACGAAGCCCCTTGCATCGCAGTCGAAGAAGAACCGCCGATCAGGAACGAGCTCCACGATCTCGGCTTCGGTCGTCCACTCCTTGTCGCCGTGCCGATTGTGCCCGGTGAACTTGGCGCCTACGGCTGCGCGGTCGAAGCCCTCGTTCCACTCGGAATGATAGTTCTCAGGCGACCACTCACCCATCCGCGTGATGTCAGTCAACGCTGCGTACACAGCATCCGGAGCGGCAGCGATGTCACGGGACACTTCGATATCGGGAGTCATGGCTGAAACCCTAGGCCTGGTAACCACGCGCCGAAGGGACGGGCCGGTACGGAGCATGGTGGACCGCAACGATGGGGCGAGCACCCCGCAGGGTTGCGGCAATTACCAACGAAGCACTCTTACTAAACGCGGAGAACACCCCGAACCGCGCACGAGGAGCGGCAGCGCTGCGGAGGAAAAGACTTCGAAATAATTGTGTAATCGCTAATTGAGTGACCGAATTTTTCATGCCGTAGAAAGATTCATGCCGTAGAAAGTACTGCGCAAGCCAACTTCAGGTCAGAGGGTCATGATTGGCCACTGCACCGCTGATCAGATTCTCAGCACGAAGACGATGCGTCATTGTGCGGCCCTCGCTGGCGACGATGCCGAGGTACTTCTCGACCTGAGCGGCACGATGTCGTGCAATGCCAACAGCTTCCGGTGCTTCGACTGGGTCAAACTCAACAAAGTCGCCAGTGCGGAGTTGCGCGAACGCATCGAGATCCGCTGAGACGACGGTCGCAATCTTCGGGTATCCACCCGTCGTCTGATGATCAGCGGTGAGAACAGTTGCGACGCCGTCCCCAGACACCTGGATCGACCCTCGAACGATTGGCTCAGACGGGACCGACAACGCCTGGCGAAGTGGTAGCGGCGCGCCTGCCAGCCGAACGCCCATCCGATCAAACGCGTCGGTAACAAAAAAAGGTGACTCGCAAAATGCAACAATCGCGTCGTGTTCGAAGTGGTGATCTTGGGGGCCCATCACAACTCGTACTTGACCTCTCGACCGGGCAAAGTCCGGGATGGGGATCTCACCATCTCTGACCGGCGCAGCCCGGGCCGCTTCAATGTCGATTTTGTCGCCAACCATCAACGCTCCGCCACCGAGGCCCGACATCGAGTGCGTGGCGGCATGATCTAGCCATCGGTTCACGACCGGTTCTCCGGCAAACGCCACGTACGACCAACTGCCCCACTCACCGGCACGCACGCTGACCCGCTCACCCGGGCGCATCGTGATGACGGTCCAACCGGATTCGATCCTGCCTCTATGGTTGACGACGCAGCCTCCACCAGCGATACCCAACGTGATGCTTCCGGTAATGCAGTCGAGGTCAATGCCCCCTCGGGAAACTTCGATCGTCGTTGCTTGCCGGTCGTTGCCGATCGCGCTGTTGGCCGCCGCATGCGCAAGCCGGTCCATCGGACCCGATGCTGGGACGCCAAACCGAAGGCTGCCGGGTCGCCCACCGTCTTGAAAGGTCACCAACGGGCCAGCGGACAACACGCTCAACTGAGCACTTTGGTTCATTGCTCCCCCACGAGGCGAGCAAACGACGCTCGGTCAACCCGGGAGAAGCTCACCCGATCGCCGATGTCAAACAGAAACGGATCGGCCTCTTCTGGTCGCAACACCTGCGTCGCCGATCGCCCGATGACCGACCAGCCAGTCGGCATCTCAATTGTCGTAATCAGACATTGCGGACCCGTAATGATCACGCTGTCAGCGGCGATGCCGCGCACTGGCACAGGTTTACGCGGCACATGAATTTCTTCAGGCGTTCCCGACATGTAGGCATAGCCAGGTGCAAAACCGTACATCGCCACGCGGAATTCTGCGCCCAAGTGTGCGCCAATGACCGCCTCAACGCTCAGTCCCGATGCTGCCGCAACCGCAGCAAGGTCCGGAGCAAATTGCTCCTCGTAACACACAGGAACGATGTGGTGCCGACCCTTCACAACGACATGGCGATCGTGCACCACTGACCGCAACCCCGCTTCGACCAACTGATGATCCGTGACAAGCGGGTCGAACACCACAAGCAGGTTCACGAATGCAGGCACCAGCTCAGTCACTCCAGTGAGCCGCGCGGAGCGGACTGCGTGATCTAGTGCAATCACCGCATCATTTGCGATGTCACTAACCTCGGTAGCAAGTTCGACAAGCACACCGCAATCACCGACCGCCGTGTACCTCGGTGTGTTGAGTGCAGAACTCACGTCGTCGCATCGACGAAGCTGACAGGCTGTATCCCGGCCGTACAGAGCCCATCTCTGATCATCCGGGCCATCGCGACCGCTCCATCGCTGTCGCCGTGCACGCAGATCGAATGCGCAGAAAGCTCGATCGGTTCACCCCCGACCACAGGCATAAGACCAGTTTCCAAGAAGCCGAGCAATCGGTCGGTCGCTTCATACGGGTCGTAGATCATCGCACCAAGCCGATCGCGCGGAACAAGTTGTCCGTTCGGCTGATAGCCGCGATCTGCAAATACCTCCGAGAAAACCGGCGCGCCCGCAGCCCGAGCGGCGCTCTCGATTTCCGTTCCCGAAATTGCGAGGATTGCCAGTTCCTCGCTGACTCCCTGCACAGCGTCGACGACGGTGGCGGCTACGTCGCCGTCGCAAGCTGCAAGATTCGAGAGAGCGCCATGGACTTTCACATAGCGCACCTTGACCGGTACGAGCCGAGCTACGGCCTGCAACGCGCCAATCTGAGCTGCAATCATCCGCCCGATTTCGGCGTGACTCATTGAGATGGCGCGTCGACCGAAGCCTTCACGGTCGGCGTAGCCCGGATGAGCTCCGACGACAACGCCTCGTTGGGCTGCCGTCGACAGTGCATAGAACATTGTTTCGTGATTGCCGGCATGGCCGCCACACGCGATGTTGGCGCTGGATACGAGGGCCAACATCGCGTCGTCGTCGCCTTTCGACTCTGGGCCAGAGAACTCGCCAAGGTCAGCGTTGAGATCAATCGATTGATCGGTCATCGTGTGGCACGGTATCTGTCACGTTGAGCTCGGAAACGAGATCCTGGAGTTGGCCTAAGCCAGCAAGACGTTGATCAAGGGTCTCGCCCATCGGCCCGACCCGCAGACTGTTAACACCACAATCGCGATATTCCCGAAGCCGGCGGCGTATCTCTTCGATCGGTCCAATCAGATTCGTGCGCAGTCCAATCTCGAGTGGTACGCAAGCAGCTGCTGCTGCACGGTCGCCATCAAGCCAGAGTCGCTGTACTTCAGCAACCTCATCGCCGAATCCCTGTCGCGCAAACGCGTCGTTGTAAAAGTTTGACGTCGCCGACCCCATCGCCCCGAACGTAAAGGCAAAACCCGAGGCATGGCGTCGACCTGCTTCTTCAACGTCATCGGTGATCTCGCAACTAACCGACACTGTCAGGTCGATGTCATTGAGTGTCTTGCCAACCGATTCGGCGCCAACGCGAATCTCATCAAAGAACACGTCGGCGGTTTCGCAGAAGAATGAGTTACCGATCCAGCCGTCCCCAACGGCACCGGTGAGCCGGAGGTTCGCCGGACCAAGAGAGGCAACGTACACCGGCACATGGACAGGGGGAACGGCAGTACGTAGTGGTTTCCCTTCGCTCCCCGGCAAGGGCAGCTGATACATCTCGCCTTCGTAGACCAGCCGTTCGCCCGCAGTGATCTTCCGGATGATCTCAATTGTCTCGCGCGTGCGACGGACCGGCTTGGCAAAAGGCACACCGTGCCAACCTTCCATAACCTGCGGGCCGCTCGCACCGACACCGAGTAAGAACCGACCGCTCGAAAGCTGCTGGAGGCTCATCGCCGACATTGCCAACATTGCTGGCGTGCGCGTGTCCAGTTGCACGATTGCAGTGCCGAGCTTAATCGTGTCGGTCAGTGCCGCGACCGCGCCTAAACCGGTGAGTGCGTCGTATCCCCAGAACTCGGGGACCCAGACCGAGTCAACCCCGAGCCGCTCAGCCTCGACTACATAATCGAGGCCCTCTCGGTCTACCGGCATCCCGTAAATCCCCAACCGCATATGACCACGGTACTCGTCTTCGGCTCGCGTCTCGTCCGGGCCAGCCCTACCGGTTCACTAAAACAGTTGACTCAGAAAGTTGCGGGTGGCTTCCATGAAATAGTCGAACTGCTCCCGGTAAATGTTGTGGCCCGCTCCGGCAATGTGCACAGCGGTGATAGCTGAGTTCATCGCGGTGACGCGTTCCGCAACGTCGTCGGTCACCATGCAGCCACGATCAACATCACCATAAACCAGCAGCGACGGACAGCTGATCGCGGCAACAGTCTCGCCCCATCCGCTACCAACCATCGTGTCTGCTGCCTCCGGTCGCACCTGCTGGTTGGACTCGATCCAGGTCAGATACTCCTCAGTCGGCCATGACGGGTGCTGCTCATGGGCAAGAGCCAGCAGTTCGGTCGTGGTAGCAGACGAACAGGACACGAGCCAGCTGCGGACAGCCTCACGTCTCGAGTCAGCGATCTCACCATCGAATTCCTGGCTCGCAATCCACGGCGGATCGATGAGCACGAGTCGACTTGCTACTCCCGGGTGGCTGGCCACAAAGTCCGCAACGGTTCGGGCGCCGACCGAGTGACCGACCAACGTCGGTCGCTCGAGGCCTAACTGTTCAACCACCGCTCCAACATCGGCAGTGGGCGTGAGCCCGTCAGCGGTTGCCGTTGCAGATTGGCCGTGATTCCGTGCATCAATCATCACGAGATCAAAGTCGTTCTCAAACGCCTGAGCGACTCGCCACCAGCACCGGCCGCTGTCACTCAACCCATGAGCGAAGACCAGCGGCGGTCGGTTGGGTCGTCCAGCTCGGTAGACGTGAATGACTGCGCCGCCTGCATCGACATCACACTCCTGCCAGTTGGCCATGGCTTTACTCGGATCAGCGATCACTTTGAGCACAACCATGACCCCTGACCGACGCTCATCGGGCGGTCCCGATGTCTGCTGCGAGGCTCCGGGCGAGCGCTGTGAGGCGACCGCGGTAGACATCGACGGTCGGTTCGTCGAGCTTGAAACCACGCGGCGACAGGCGTGCGAGTTCGATCCACGACTTCCGTGTTGCAGCGTCGACGTTCGACTCCGCCTCAAAGAAAGACGCCAGACCCGCCTGGAGCCGGGTGACGGCGGCCAGCGCACCGGCAGTTGCGTGCTCGGTTTTTGCGTTCATGACCTCATCAGCATGAGGCGACGCCGACATTCTCTCCCACAGGTCACCCTCGAAGCGTTGTAAAAAACCATCGAGCCGTTCCACTGTTGGTCCGGGCCGCTCAAGTTCGGCGAGCGCAGAGTCAACGGAGGCGTCAAGGAGTGCAACAAATGCAGATCCAAAAATATCGCCCTTATTCTTGAAGTATTGATAGAGGGCCGGCCGCGACAAACCTGCAGCTCGAGCGATGTTCGACATTGAAGTCCGGTTGAAGCCACGCGCCGAGAACTCACTGATCGCGGCTGCGTGGATCACGGACCGCTTCGCGTCGTCGGGTTGGGTGACCATCACAACAGCTTGACACATTTGCTCGAATGTGTCAGCGTGCGCACCTGACATATCTTAAAAAATATGTCAGAACGCCTTCACTCACGCAGGAGCAACTCATGACACGACTCGGCTACCAGATTCCCAACTTCACCTATCCCGGCGTCAACAGCGCCGACACCTTCAGCAACGTCATTGCGCAGGCTCAAGCCGCCGAATCAGCGGGCTTCGACCGTGTCTTCGTGATGGACCACTTTTACCAACTGCCAGGCATCGGCGCACCAAGTGAGCCCATGTTCGAGTGCTACACCCTTCTCTCAGCACTCGCTCAGCACACGACATCGGTTCAACTGTCAGCACTCGTGACCGGCAACACCTACCGTCATCCCACACTGCTCGCCAAGACCGTTACGGCTCTCGACCATGTCTCGGGTGGGCGCGCAACGCTCGGCATTGGCGCGGGATGGTTCGAACTTGAGCACAACTCGCTCGGCTATGAGTTCGGGACCTTCACCGACCGTTTCGAAAAAATGGAAGAAGCGCTACAGATCATCATTCCAATGTTGCGGGGTGAGACGGTGTCGCTCGATGGCAAGCACTACCAAGTCACCGATGCGGTCAACTCCCCTCTACCGATTTCTCGAGTACCGATCATGATCGGCGGTTCGGGCGAAAAGAAGACGTTGCGAATGGTGGCCCAGTACGCCGACGAGTCAAACCTTGCCAGCGGGGGGATCGAGGAGATTCCGCGCAAGCTAGACGCACTTGCAGCTCATTGCGAACGCCTCGGCCGCGACCGCTCCGAGGTCAAGGTGACGAAGCTGCAAATGGTGTTCATCGCGCCGACAATGGAAGAAGCCGAGCAGGACCTCCAGGAGGTCGCAGCGGTTAAGGGATGGAACGGCGAAGTGGTCGAAATGGTCAAGGGCATCCTCATCTACGGCGACGCCGATACTGTGGGCGAACGGCTGCAAGCTTGTATGGCCACCGGTGTCGATGGAATGACTATCAACCTGCCCGGTAACGGACACAAGACCGATCGCATTGCTCTGCTCGGCGAAGTCGCCAGCGCCGCTATCGGTGACTGAACCGATCTAACATCGTCAGTCGATGGAGTACGTCGCTGAACCCGCTCGTAAGACGCCGGTGTTGGCCTCGGCTGAGGTGGTCGTGATTGGCAGCGGTCCAGGTGGGTTAGCTGCTGCAATTGGTGCCGCACGTGCCGGAGCGTCCGTCATACTCATTGAACGGCACGGGTGCTTCGGCGGCAACATCACCGCTGTCGGGGTTGAAGGGTTTGCGTGGTACCGACACGCAGAGACCATCGACACCGAGGGCATCGGCATCGAGTTCGAACAACGGGCGCTGGCGATGGGAGCGGCACAACCCGAACCGCAATCTGACAGCCACGCGCTCGACGGCGAACTGTTTAAGTACGTCGCCGATGTGCTCGTGCAGGAGTGCGACATCCAGCCCCTGCTGCACTGCTCGGTCGTGGCGCCGATCCTCGACGGAGGCCTCCTGCGGGGGGTGATCGTCGAGAGCAAGTCAGGTCGCCAGGCCGTCCTCGGTCAGCGGATCATCGACGCGAGCGGAGACGCTGATGTTGCCGCCCGTGCAGGTGCACCAACCCGGCAGGCAGATCCAGAGGAGTTGCTGGCTGCATCGGTGATGTTTCATCTGAGCGGCGTCGACAAGCAGACCTTTTTGGCCGGAGTGGCTGCTGACCCTCAAACCTACGCGGACTGGTCTGACGGTGCCTGGACAGTTGAGACGACAGGTAAGGAAGACAAGTTGTTCTCGCCGTTCCTGCGCGCTCCGTTCACACAGGCGATCGATGCCGGAATCATTCCGCGCGACCTCACAACGATCGGCGGCACATGGGGCGCGATCAACGATCAGGGCGACCTCACGTACCTCAACCTGGTCCACCTCGATGAAGTGGACGGCACTGACGTCGAGTCACTCACAGCTGCCGAGATCGAGGGGCGGCGACAAGCAGTGATGGCGGCCGAAGCCCTCCGTCGATTTACTCCTGGCTGCGAGAACGCCAAGGTCCGCAACTTCGGTATGAGCGTCGGCATCCGCGAGACCCGCAAAATCGACGCGATCTATAATATGACCGAGCAGGATGTACGCGAGGAGGGCCGGTTCGAGGATTCGATAGGGATCTTCCCCGAGTTCATCGATGGCTACGGCGTTCTAATCCTGCCGACAACTGGGCGGTACTTTCAGGTGCCATATCGGGCACTGCTTCCGAAGAATATCGAACACTTACTTGTCGCCGGGCGGAGCATCGGCGGCGACAAAATCAGCCATGCCGCCGTTCGTAACATGATGTGTTGCACCGTCAGCGGGCAGGGTGCCGGTGTCGCAGCGGCGATCTCGATTCAACAAGGGCGGACATTGGCCGATGTCGATGTCACTGTCGTGCAAGCAGAACTGGTCCGCCAAGGCGTTCGTATCCACTGATCGTTCTCGGATCTGCGCGCCGCGAGCCGATACGGTCATCCTTCGTGCAATTGCGACGTCTGCTCCGAACCCATCTAGGGCCATACAAGCGGTTGCTGACGCTGGTTCTGGTGCTCCAGGCGATTCAGACTGCCGCGGCACTGACGTTGCCGACGTTGAATGCAGACATCATTGACAACGGTGTTCTGCAAGGCGACAACGGCTACATCTGGCGAACCGGAGCCGTGATGCTTGGATTCAGTTTCGTACAGATCCTCTTCGTCATCGCCGCCGTCTGGTTCGGCGCGCAAGCGGCAATGAGCTTCGGGCGCGACCTGCGGCGTGACATTTTTCAGCAGGTCAATAGCTATTCAGCGCGCGAGATCGGCCAGTTCGGGGCGCCATCACTGATCACGCGTGTTACCAACGACGTTCAGCAGGTGCAAATGCTGGTCGTGCTGGCTTGCACCATGATGATCGCAGCCCCGATCACCATGGTGTTCGGGATTGTCTTTGCCATACGCGAGGACGTTGGATTGTCGGTGATCATGCTCGTAGCTATCCCCATCCTGATCGTGGTGCTCGGCATCATCATCAGCCGTATGGTGCCCACGTTCCAGGTGATGCAACTCAAGGTTGACCGCGTGAACGCCGTGCTACGCGAGCAGATCACCGGGGTTCGCGTCGTACGTGCGTTTGTCCGCGAACCCCAAGAAGTTGAGCGTTTCGCCAAGGCAAATGATGACCTGACTGCTACGTCGCTGCGCGCCGGTCGCTTGATGTCACTCATGTTCCCGACTGTGACCCTCTTCATCAGTATGTCAAGCGTTGCCGTGTTGTGGCTCGGCGCCAATCGCATCAACTCAGGCGAAATGGAACTTGGCTCAGTCGTCGCCTATCTCAGCTACCTCGTCCAGGTGTTAGTCGCTGTCGTGATGCTCACCTTTATGGTGTCGATGATTCCCCGTGCCGCAGTTGCCGCCGAGCGAATTACCGAGGTGCTCAACACCGATTCATCTGTCATTCCCCCGACGTTGCCGATCACTGCGGTAATCGAACGCGGGACCGTCGACTTCGACGGCGTCAGCTTCACGTACCCTGGGGCGACTAGTCCGGTCTTGTCAGACATCTCGTTCCGGGTCACCCCTGGGCGCACCACGGCCATCATCGGCAGTACCGGCTCCGGCAAGTCGACCATTGTCGATCTCGTGCCACGATTGTTTGACGTGACCGAGGGTTCGGTGTCAGTCAACGGGGTTGACGTCCGTCAACTCGACCCAGATCTCCTATGGGGTTCAATCGGCTACGTGCCGCAGAAGCCGTACTTATTTTCAGGCACGGTCGCATCAAATCTCCGATTCGGCCGACCCGACGCAACCGAAGAGGAGCTATGGCAGGCGCTAGAAGTCGCCCAAGGCGCCGGCTTCGTTCAATCGATGCCACTGGGACTCGAAAGCCCCATCACCCAGGGAGGAACAAACATCTCAGGCGGACAACGCCAGCGCCTTTCGATCGCCCGAGCATTGGTGATGCAGCCTGACATCTACATCTTCGATGACTCATTCTCTGCACTTGACCTCGCCACCGACGCGCGGCTCCGCCTTGCGCTTCAAACCCACGTTCGGAACGCTGCGATGCTGATCGTGGCGCAGCGCGTGTCAACCATTGCTGACGCCGATCAAATCATCGTCATCGAACACGGCCGCATCGTCGGTCGGGGCCGTCACGTCGCTCTCATAGACAGCTGCCCGACATACGCCGAGATCGTCGACTCGCAATTCGAACACGAGGCAGTCAAGTGAGCGACGACGCAACCCCTGGCGAAATCAGCCGAGCCGCGGATTCACACGACAGTGAAGACGAACGCGACATCTTGACCACGACCGGCGCTGAGGCCCGGCGATCAAGCTTCGGGCCCGGCGGTTCTGCCGGCATGCCAGCGGAAAAGACGGCCAACTTCGGGCCGACAGTAAAACGACTCAGCGAGATCCTTGGCGCCGAACGTCTCCGTATTTCGATCATCGGCATCCTGACGGTACTCAGCGTGACGATTGTGGTTGTTGGCCCTCGGCTCCTTGGTGAGGCCACCGACATCATCGTTGACGGCCTCATGCCCGGTTCCGGCAGCGCCACCGATGGCATCGATTTCGGTCGGCTGCACTCGCAACTGAGGCTCCTCGTCAGTCTCTACGTCATCTCCTTCGTTCTCGCTTACGGCCAGGCCTTTATGCTCGCTGGTGTAGTGCAGCGCTCGATGTTCGCTTTGCGAGAATCAGTCGAAACCAAACTCAACCGCCTGCCACTCGCCTATATCGACAGGCAGTCGCGTGGGGATTTACTGAGCCGGGTTACTAATGACATCGACAACCTCGCGCAGAGTCTGCAACAGACCGTCAGCCAGATCCTCACTTCACTCCTGACGCTGATCGGTGTCACCGTGATGATGTTTCTCATTTCACCGCTGCTCGCTACCGTCGCTTTGGTCACCGTGCCGTTGTCGGTTGTGCTGATCAAGGTGATCGGTGGTCGGGCCGGCCCTCGGTTCGTCGAGCAATGGCGACATACCGGCGCCGTCAACGGTCAGGCCGAAGAGGTCTTCACCGGGCATGCAATCGTCAAGAGCTTCGGTCAGCACCACAAGGTCGAGGAACGCTTCGCAGAGGACAATGACAAGCTGTACGCATCGAGCTTCGCAGCCCAGTTCATGTCGGGCTTGATCCAGCCGGCAATGACCTTCATGGGCAACATCCAGTACGTTCTGATCGCCGTTATCGGCGGACTCCGCATCTCATCGGGCGCTATCAGTATCGGCGACATGCAGGCAATGATTCAATACGCCCGCAACTTCTCCGAACCGCTGACACGCATCGCCTCCATGGCTACAACCTTCCAGTCAGGCATTGCCTCTTTGGAACGTGTCCTTGAACTCCTCGATGCCGACGAACAAACGGTCGAGCAGATTGCAACCGTCAACCCGCCGCCCGTGCTCGGGCGCGTCGTGTTCGACGACGTCGACTTCGCCTATCTTCCCGAGCAACCCCTGATCCAAGGTCTCAACCTCACGGTTGAACCGGGGCAGACCATCGCCATCGTCGGACCGACCGGCGCCGGTAAGACCACCTTGGTCAACCTGATCATGCGATTTTACGATCTTCAATCTGGTGCAATTTCGCTCGATGGACGCGACATTGCCTCATTCCCACGCTCCGAGCTGCGATCGAAGGTCGGCATGGTGTTGCAAGACACGTGGCTCTTCGGCGGCACAATCCGCGAAAACCTTGCCTACGGCAACCCACGTGCCACCGAAAAGCAGATCCAAGAAGCTGCCCGAGTCACCTACGTGGACCGATTCGTGAACACACTTCCCAACGGCTACGACACAGTCATCAATGACGAGGGCGACAACATCAGCATCGGCGAGAAACAGCTCATCACGATTGCTCGTGCGTTCCTTGCAAACCCATCGATTCTCATCCTCGACGAAGCGACGAGCTCAGTCGACACTCGCACCGAGGTCTTGATCCAAGAAGCAATGAATGCCCTGCGTCAGGATCGAACAAGCTTCGTCATCGCGCATCGTCTGTCAACGATCCGCGGCGCCGACGTGATTCTGGTGATGGAGGACGGGCACATCGTCGAGCAGGGTGCACACGCCGAACTGCTCCGACGCGGTGGGGTGTACGCCCGCCTGCATGGCGCTCAATTCGCTGGACAGACCACCTGATCTCGCGGCCGCTCGACAAAACCTTGGAAAGTGTTCTCCACGCCATGCATCCAATACAAGGTTTAGTCGGGCTAACCAGCACCTAAGCCCAATACGTGAGTTGCACCTTCATGTCAGTGGCTGAAATCGCCAAGTGATTGACACCCGTCGGGCAAATTAGACCCTCAATCTTCGGTTCAACCCGTGGTTGCGTCGAACTGGACTCCATTGCGGACATCACCTCAAACATTTGATCAAACGATGTCGTGCAGCGTAAGTAAAAGCGCCCTCGATTGGCTTTCAGTGCTCGCCGTCGATCACGCCGATCGCTGCGATGAGAGCGTCGACGCCATCGTTGAGCTCGGCTTCACTGATGGCCAGCATTGGGGCCATGCGGATGACATTGCCGTAAAGGCCGCCCTTGCCAACTAGCAGGCCGCGATCCTTGGCAGCGTCAAGCAATTTCGCAGTTGTCGCCGAGTCAGGTTCGATACCCCCAGGGTGCACAATTTCGAGGGCCTGCATCAGGCCCCGACCACGCAACTCAGCAATCCAAGGGCTCGTCTCGATAACAGGGCCAAGGCGAGCAGTCAGGCGCTCGCCCATCTGCTGAGCGTTACCTTGCAGGTCATTATCAAGCACGTACTTCAAAGTGGCCCGCCCCGCGGCGGCAGACAGCGGATTGCCGCCGAACGTGGAGAAGGACAGCACGTCAATGCTGTCCATAATCTCCGCGCGGGCGACGACGCCAGCAAGCGTTATTCCGTTCCCTACGCCCTTGGCGAAGGTCAAGATGTCGGGAACGATATCGTGTGCTTGATATCCCCAGAAGTGCTCGCCGGTGCGGCCCCAACCAGTTTGTACTTCATCGGAAATGAATAGGATCTCGCGGTTCGTAAGTTCTTTGCTCATTGCACCAAAGAAACCGTCGGGTGGTGTGGCAAATCCACCAACACCCTGGATCGGCTCCGCAATCAAGGCTGCGACCTTTCCAGCTGTGCCCATATCGATCATCTGAATGAGATCGTCCACGCAGGCCGCGGTGAAGGCGTCGTCGTCAAGGTCGCGGAACGGTGATCGCAGCCGATACGCGCCTTGAATGAAGTTGACGTTTAGCCCAGACATGGCTGCCATTGACCAAGAACTCTGTGCAGTGATTGCCTGCGCAGTGTGCGATCGTCCGTGGTAGCTGTTGCGCATCGCGAGGATCTCGTTCGAACCGCGGTAACTGGTGGCGAGCATCACCGCCATGTCGTTGGCTTCTGACCCAGAGGCGGTGAAGAAAACGCGCGCGTCGGGGATGCCGGACACAGCGGCAACGTCTTCGGCAAAGCCAATCATCGGCTCGGAGAGATAGAGCGTTGAAGTGTGCATAACCTTCGCCGCCTGAGTTTGAACGGCAGCAACGATCTCGGGAATCGAGTGTCCGATCATCGTCGTCAACACGCCGCCGAACCAGTCGAGGTAACGATTGCCTTCTAAATCCCAGACATAGCTGCCCTCGCCACGGTCGATCGAAATCGGCTCGGCGTGGAGGGGACTGACGAAGGAGGGCAGCACCGCCCGGTATCGCTTGAACATTTCTGCATTCGTCGTCATCGTCAGGCCCTTGGGTCGATCAGCTCGGCCCCGGCGGACACGAGAATAAGCACAGTGTGTCACGGACTTGAGGTCGTCGACCTCGTTCTTTAGTTTCCGTCCTAGTTAAATATACGACTATGTCATTCGCTCCAGGCCTCTCCAACGACATCGTTGAGAGCAGCGGCGAAGACGACGACTGTCCTACCGTCACCTTCGCAGCGCTAGCCAACTCCTGGGGAGCCAACTGCACCCGGAAACTGCTCATGAGTGACCGTGCGCAACACACCCGCAGCGGTGCGCTGCCGCGAAAACGCCAACTGCCGAACGGAATACCAAATGACATAGCGGACCGGATGTCTCGGGGTGGACGCTGATGGACACCGCTGGATGCATTCGAGTCGTCCCGAGCGGCGCAGCGTGCGGCGCAACCGTGCTCGGCGCAGATCTGCGCCACCTCGATGATGCCGACGTTGCTGCCATCCGTGATGCGTGGCTTGAGCACAAAGTATTGGCGTTCCCAGATCAACAATTGACTGACAGTGATCTCGAAGCGTTCACGCTCCGGTTCGGGCCTTTCGGTGACGACCCCTTCTTCGCTGCGATCGAAGGACATCCCCACATCGCAGCAATTCGCCGTCGCGCTGACGAGACATCGTCACTCTTCGCTGAAAACTGGCACGCCGACTGGAGCTTTCAAGAGTTTCCACCCGACGGGACATGCCTCTACAGCAAGATCATTCCACCGCTCGGCGGCGACACGTTGTACACCAACCAGCAGGCCGCACTCGCTGCGATGCCTCCAGATCTCCGTGCCAAGATCAACAACAAAATCGGTATCCACTCAGCGCGCGGCGGCTATGCGCCCGACGGTCAATACGGCGACGACGACGTTGACCGATCGATGCAAATCCGTCCAGATGACAGCGCCTACGCCACCCAACTCCATCCGTTGATTCGGATTCACCCTGAGACGGGCGCCGAGACGCTGTACTCAACCATCGGCTACATCATTGGCATCGATGGCATGGCTGTCGACGAAGCCCGAATGCTTCTCGGTGAGATGTATGCGTGGCAAACGCGAAATGAGTTCCAGTACCAACATCAATGGGAGCCAAACATGCTGGTGATGTGGGACAACCGATGCGTTCTGCACCGCGCAACCGGCGGCTACGACGGTTATGACCGGCTGTTACATCGCACGACCATCGGCTACAACGCCACGATGAGCGACGGGTGTCATCCGCGCCCCATTGCATAGAACTCGTCGTTCGGACGCATCGAGGTCAGGTTGGCGAGCCGATTCGACATGGCAAAAAACGCAGCGATCGCACCGATATCCCAGATCTCGTCGTCGGTAAAGCCAGCAGCACGCATCGCGTCTAAATCGGCATCGACAATCTTCGCCGAATCGCCTGCAACCTTGAGGCCAAAGTCGATCATGTGCCGTTCACGCGATGAAAGGTCGGCCTTCCACGGATTGATAGCTAGTTGATCTGCGATCAACGGGCTCTTCGCCCGAATCCGGAGGATGGCACCGTGCGCCACAACGCAGTACAGGCAGCTGTTAGTTGCACTTGTCGCCACGACGATCATCTCACGTTCCGCTTTCGAAAGTCCGTCGGACTTGTCCATCAAGGCGTCGTGCGCGGCAAAGAACGCACGGAACTCGGCCGGTCGATGCGCTAGCGCCAGAAACACGTTGGGGATGAATCCCGACTTCTCCTGGATCGTTTCGATCAACAAGCGGATGTCGTCGGGAAGCTCAGCGAGCTCGGGAACTGGGAAACGAGAGATTGGGAAGGCCATGCCTGAGGAACGTATCGGCGCTGCGCAGACGACATCGACTTCAGAGCTGGTTGCGGCGGATCTTGCCCGTGGCAGTGCGCGGCAACTCATCGCAGAACACCACCCGTTGCGGCACCTTGTGGCGAGCAAGGTTGTCGGCAACAGCTGCGCGGACCTGCTTGGACGTCAGCCGAGCCCCTGGCGCCTTGACGACATGCGCCACCAGCCGTTGCCCGAAGACCTCGTCGTCGACGCCGACCACAGCAACATCAGAAATCCCCTCGAGAGCCATCAACAGATCTTCAACTTCGCCGGGGAACACATTCTCGCCACCACTCACAATCATGTCGTCCGTACGGCCGGTCACAAACAGCAAGCCGCTCTCGTCGAGGTGGCCCACATCGCCGGTCGACATCAGGCCGTCGATGGTCTCCTTGCCACCGCCACCGGTGTAGCCGTCGAATAGCGAGCCGTTGCCAACGAAGATCCGGCCGACAGATCCCGGTGGGAGTGGACGACCGGCGTCGTCGAAGATGACAACGGTCGATCCAGCAAGCGCTCGGCCAGCTGTCGACGGTGATGCCGACAGGTCTGCAGGTGTGGCAAGTGTGGCCTGGCCAACCTCGGTGGACCCGTACAGGTTGTACAGGTTTGGGCCGACCCGTCTAAGCCAATTCTCGACCACTGAAATCGGCAGGGCAGAACCACTCGATGCGACAATGCGCAACGCGCTCAAGTCGGTCGTGTCAAGACCCTCGGCGTTGAGGAGCCGCTGCAACATGACAGGGACCACGGCAAGCACTGTCGCAGTATCGTGTTCGAGCCGTTCAAGCGTTCGATCGGCATCAAAGAAAGCGCTGACCGTGATCGTTGCTCCCAGTGACGCTGCAAGGCCCATCTGGGCGAAGCCCCAAGCATGGAAGAGCGGCGAGGTAATCGCAACGATGTCGTCGAACCGGTAGGGAATACTGTCGACAATTGCCGCCGCTGCGGGGTCAGCACGGACACTGCGCTGCGCGCCCTTCGGTGTGCCTGTGGTTCCCGACGTCAGCAGCACGGGCGCCAGAGGCTTCGACGGCCGAAGCGGCAGGCGCCGAGCTCCAGAACTTCGAACCGCTCGCAGTGGCATCGTTCCCGCGTGCACCTCGCAAGCGGCGGACGAGCCCACCACAACGACCGGCATGCGAAACGATTCCTGATCGACCAGTTCAACGAGTTCAGCATCGATGACCAAGACATCCACCTGCTCGCGGGCGAGCACCTCGCGCATTTGCAGCGCCGCGAATCCAGTGTTCATGTAAACGACCGGAACGCCAAGCTTGGCCGCAGCAATGGTCGACTCAACGAACTCACGATGATTTCGGCAGGCAATACCGAGTCGCTTATCGCGGTCGAGTCCAAGTTGGCGGAGCCCGTTGGCAAGTTGTGTCGAGTTTCGATCGAGCTCACCGCAGCTAATCGAACCGCGGTCATCGACGACTGCTATTCGGTTCGGTGTGGCCAGTGCGGACGCTGCGTACGGCGCGGCGAGCGTGGGTCCCCACCGACCAATGGCTGCAGTCAACGCAGGAAGTCGGCGCGGATCCAGCAGACCGACGCGACGGGTCACGTCGACGAGCGAGCCAAGCGAATTCCTCTTCATCCAGTGTCGCTGACTGAGCCGACGATGCTGCGCCCATTGCGCCATACGGCCGCGATGCGGGTGAGTGCTGCGGGATCAGCGACAGGATCGCCTGCGACGGCGACAATGTCGGCGGGTAGACCTGCTTGGAGTCGCCCTCGCTCAGACCGACGGCACACGTCGGCCGCCGAACTGGTGATAGCACGCAACGCCTCGACGGCCGTCATACCTGCGCTCAACAATGTCGGTAGGGCGTGCGGCAGCACGTCGTGCGGCTTCTGCTGATAGATACCTGCATCAGTTCCCACCACGACGACCCCGCCGGCGGCGTGCACGCGTCCAAGTGCGTCTTCGATTACCGGCCGCGCCCGCTGCCAGTTCGCCGGGGTCGGTGGCGTCTCAGTTACCCCCCATGTTGCCGACAAGGCAACGCCGGACGCAGCAAGTCGATCAAGTAGTTCGGGCGGCGGAATGCTCTCATTACTCTCCGTGAAGAACGTGCAATGCTCAATCGAGTCAACCCCAACATCGACCGCCATTGCAATGCCTTCGACACCGTGGCAGTGAGCCGCGACCGGTAGGCCCGCAGCGTGGGCCGCCTCAACGACCAACCGCACGTCAGCCTCGGCGAACTGCGACATCCAGAGCGGGAACGACGGTGTCATCGCTCCGCCTGTGACCATGATCTTCACGACGTCACAGCCACGCTCCACGCGATCAGCGACTGCAGCGGCGAGGTTGTCAGAGCCCTCGCACTCGCCTCCGAGGTACCAGCAGTGGCCACCGGGTGGCGTAATCGGTGGGCCTGCAGCGGCGATCGTTGCGAGATCTGGGTCAGCGCGCAAACCAAGGGTCACGAAGCTGCGATCACCGAGGTCGCGGACCGTGGTGACACCGCCTTCAAGTGCAAGCCGAGCGTTTGCGCGAGCCCGGTCCGTGAGCGCCGCATCGTCGATATCGCTGACCTGTTGTTCAAGTGTTCCGCGTCCGTTGAAGACAAGGTGCTGGTGACAGTCGACCAGGCCGGGCAGCAGGGTGACATCGCCCAGATCGCATACCTCGATTGAGTCCGGCAAAGCCTCGTTGACGGCGACCACATTTCCGCCGTCAACGAGTATTTCGGGACGGTCGACAAAGTCGAAGCCATCAAACAATCGAGCGGCGCGCAGTCCCCAGCGACCCGTTGATGATGCGATCGCTGACATCTCTTCGAAGTTACAACTACAGCAATGGTCGACCGGCAAGCAGGCGTAAGTCAGTGCGCTGCGTCGCTTGGGCGCGCAGGCTGCTGTAAGAGTGGCACTGTGAGCGATGACATCACCTTTTACGACGAGATTGAGGGCTACTGCGGACGGCTCAGTTATCGGGCGGGAGCGACTGTGACCGTGCATGTGTCGACGCCGCATCGATA